>Ga0190308_1000181_pt1 | contig 21262 bp, 23 predicted proteins | sample 48700756_MG_FD_165050 | JGI IMG/M metagenome (GOLD analysis project Ga0190308, IMG submission 165050) | Hydrothermal vent sediment bacterial communities from Southern Trench, Guaymas Basin, Mexico - 4870-07-5-6_MG | ecosystem: Environmental > Aquatic > Marine > Hydrothermal vents > Sediment ...
CCTATGATGCAAGCGATGGCGAAAAGGTGATGGTCTGGGGTCCTGGCAACATCGTGAAAGCTAGAATATCCGGATCTGGATCTGATACAGTTGGTGCCTTGCTCAAGTACAACAAGGGATGGCTAGACGTCAATGGTACTGGCAGAGTGATGGCAATATTGCTTGAGGCACCTTCCAGCTTACCAGGAACTGGAAAGGTACTTCTGATCTAGTCCTTCTTCATGTTTCTCTGTTTTAACATGTGTTATGTTGGTTAAATTTGTAGGTTGATATGGCAAGTAGATTTGTTAAACTTCTAGAATACGCATTTGCAGGTAACTCTGAGAGAAAGAGAATGCTGAATTCAGAGGCCTTCAAGAAAACTGTTGGAGAGAAGGCAGTGAAAATGCTCCTGCAAGCAGAGGACATAAGCGAGACAACTCTGCTGCAGGAAGAGGTAATCAAGAAAGTCTATGAGGGTGCTGAGCCTGCCAAGTGTGTAAGGAACGTCTTTCCAGTTCAGAAGACGAAGAGCTACAGTGTAAGATTCGTAGTAGGATCTCCGGGTGCTTATGCTAAGGAAGTCCCAGAGGGTAGTGCAGTGCCAGTAGATCAGGAGGGCTACAGCAAGGTAGACGTAGAGGTTAAGAAATATGCAACCAGACCGTTGATAACAAAAGAGATGATTGATGACTGCCTATTCAATATAATCGAGCATGAGATAAAGAAGGCAGGTCTTAGACTCGAAAACACACTGAACAGAGTAGTCTTGGAGAAGCTCTTGACAGAGATGGATGGCATAACAGCAATCGATCCAGCAGGAACTCACATCGCTGTAACCGATATCGCTGAGGCTATATCCAAGGTCAAAGAAAAGAACTGGATGCCTGATGTACTTATAACCCATCCAGCAGCTGAGGGCTACTTACTCCAGGACAGCAATCTGGCTTACGTAGCATATGCAGGAACTGAAGCACCGCTCAGAGAGGGCACCATTCCGAGACTGCTTGGCTTGAAGCCATACACCCTGAGCGTGACGCCAAGCGATGAGAGCGGAGTATACTGGGATGGAACTGATGCTGACAATCACTACTATGGCTTAGTGCTCGACAGCAACAACACTGCAGTTATAGTGATGAGAGACGACATAACAGTCACGAGATACGAGGATCCAATAAGAGACTTGGAGGGCATAATCGCTAAGATGAGGTTTGGAGTTGGCATACTGCATGACGATGCTGGAGTGAGGATACTCTCGAAGTAATCCTCCTCCAATATCGCCAACTCCTCCTCTATTTATGTTTTCATGTTTCCCTCTCCTCTCCAACTATATTTGAGTTATATGCATACTGGAAACGGGAAAGAATTGTGGATGCGAGAAACATCTGAGGAGCTAAGAAGAGCAGGACTCATGGATAGAAATCTTATTAGCGAGGATCAGAGAGAAGATTTAGAGATCACATTCCCGCTGGGTGGAGGTAAGACAAATCCTTGGACATATACTATTTCGACTGAGCATTATATCACTAATTATGCAGTTAGGAGTCCTAAATATGTTGATCTGCGTGAAGCTAGGCCTGAAATAGGAGATTAGCTATGACTGATTACGAGCCTAAGTTAGTTAAAGAGCATGAAGTAAGAAATTTCTTCTCACCGCCTCTTTCCTATGATGACATCTCCAAAGCAGAATTACTACTTAAGATAGAAACAATAGAGAGGTTCATAGCCGATGCTTATTTCAATGGAACTATGCCATCTCGGGAGGATGCTAAGATCCCAGCACTCCTGCTGGTTGTATCTCAGATTGTACAGAATCCATCTATCTCAAAGAAATACAATGTCATATTATCTGAAAAGCTAGGCGATTATTCCTATAGAATATCTGATCGATACGGAAAGGAAGCCTATAACGCTTATGCGATTTATCGTGAAATGGCCTTAGCTATGCTTAGGGCTAAATCAGCGAAGTATTATTTCAGGCTTGATAAATCAAACGCTTGGGATGTTTGATGTGTCATATAGGTAGAAACTAAAAGAATGGTAGCGACTGTAGTAATAAAAGAGGTAACAGGCCCGGAGGCTTCTCCAACGTACACACTCAAGGATGAGAGCAATCCATCTAGATACTACACTGCAGATCTAGCAGATTCTGATAGCACTGCATACCCAATACCAATACCAGACTCTGGCATTAACAGGAGCTTCTGGAAGAGCCATTGCTTAGACATAACTTCTGGGCCGGACACCTACATTAAGAACGTCAGATACTACCAGACTTGGACAACCTCACCAAATGCAGATTGGTCACTAGGAACAGGTGGAGATCTCATAGTTGGGGTATCTTCATCAACTGTTGAAGACTGCAGGACTCTTTCTCAGGGCTGTCCAATATCAAACTATGATCAAGCTACTGGTACGGTTGGTCAGAGCGGTGATCCCATAGAAACAACTCATAGCTATTATTCAACAACTGCAGGTAAAAAGATGAGCATTACAAACTTTGATTCACTTGACAATGCCCTGATGGTACAGTCTGGTCAAGTCGTTGGTGCTGGAGAGACTGGAAAATCCTATTTAGTAGTCACACAAGTGTTGGTTGGGCCTGGTGCAACTCAGGGCCTGAAGCCTGATAGGACAGCTACCTTCGTATACGACGAGGCGTAATTATGTTCTTATGTTTCTGTAAAATGAAAACCAATGCCCAATACAATGGGTGGTGATATGGCATCCCAGCCTCACCCTATTTGTTATTTTTGGATTGCACACTATAATGATGGTACTTGTCTTCCTCAGTATGATCCTAATGACTATCATGCAAATAAGATAACGGATATTGACCAATCCAAATTAGTAAAAGTTGGATGGTATCCTCTCTCTCCACTAGCTGCAGAAGAACTGAATAAGAGAGGCATACCGGCTGTATCAAATCCATTTCTGCCAAAGGTAGAGGTTGAGATCACGGACAAGAAAAGATTTATCCTATTCACTAGAAATTTCATTGCAAATGAAGAGTATCGTATCTGTCAATCTTGCGGCAATGAATTTGCAGTAAACCAAGACACAAAAATCTTTGACAACACTAAGTATCCCTCTCCAATTTGTCCCTATTGTGGTGCTCATGACTATTTTGTATGTAAGGATTGTGGAGAGAAATTTGAGCGATTCGAAGACACTGAAAATACTCCACCCGAAAAAGGAGGCCCAGGACACTGTCCTAAGTGTGGAGGGCATCTGAAGCGAGTGAGAGTGACGACTGTTCAGTATAGCCGAGAGCGAAGATGGAGACTCTATGCTGTAGGGTATCAGGAGACGATTAACGATAGAAATTATAAGACAATCTTGTACGTGTCTGAGAATGGGGATGTTGTTGTTAAATATAGTTAGCCTTCTTTAGCATAGATATGCCAAGTGCAGGTCCGAATAGCCCTGATAGTGTAGTAGATGATAGCAGCGTTGGTGATTGTGCTTGGAAAGACCCAACTTATGCTAAAGCATCAGATAATAAATATGCAACAGTTAGTCCTACACCGATAAGTGGTTTTTCTCATTATCTTAAAGCAACCAACTTTGGTTTCTCCATCCCTTCTAGTTCTACCATTGAGGGAATAAAAGTGGAAATCGAACGACATGCAAATTATAACACTGCTTCTCTGTGGGTAAAAGATTGGAAGGTTTATTTGCTAAAGAATGGAAATGTGGTTGGTGACAACAAAGCAGATACTTCGACTAAGTGGCCAACTTCGGATGCATATAAATCTTATGGTGGCAGTAGCGACTTGTGGGGGACAAGCTGGACTGCAAGCGACATCAACAATGCAAATTTTGGAGTAGTATTAGCAGTTCAAATGGCAAGTGGAGTCGTACCACCACCAACTGCCTATGTTGACCATATTAGAATAACCGTTTATTATTCTACAGGTCCACCTTCTAAATCGTATGATTTCGACACGCTTATCTCGCTTCTTGAAGAGCGTGAATATCCGGCTGATATCCTCTTATCCAAAGAAATATCACTTTCTTATAAGTTAGATTCGATCCTGAAGACTCTCGTCTCTTCGAATATTCTCTTCGATGTAATATCTGAAAAGACTAACATCCCCGCATCTCTCCTTGCAGATACTATCCTTCAGACCAGTTCATCTCTCGATTATTCTCTTGATCTACTACTTGGAAGGCTTAATCTTTCGAAAGATATTATACTTGATGTCATTCTCAAAGCACGTAAGGAGCTTGATATAACCACTGATACTATCCTAGAGAAAATGGGTTTGAAAGATGCGGTTGTTGATATCATCGTCTCTAAGACGAATTTAACTAAGCCATTTAATATTGACTCACTCCTGCAGTCAAAGGAATCAAGAAAAATGGTTTTAGACTCCATATTAGAAGCCTTAGGTGAGAGGAAACTGTCACTTAATACTATCATCTCAGCTACAACCAGATATGATTTTCTGCTCGATTCCATACTCCAAGCAATGAGGACTAATCCACATCTAATTGATGCTTTACTTTCAAAGGTCAATAAGGTCGATATACTAGCTGATGCAATACTAAAAGCATCTAATAGACGACAAGTCGATGTAGATGCAATCCTCAAAGCGCTGAATGAAATCGAAAGCTATAAATTTGATGTGAGTTTACAACTTCAAAAGGCTGAGTCTTATATACTTGACCTAATCACGAAGAAGACAGAGCTTGCAGATGCATTGATGGATGTCATCCTCGAGAAAACGTTTGGAAAGGATTTTGATTCAGATACGATCCTGAAAAAGATAGTCTCTAAATCGCATATAGCTGATGTAATAGCAGAGCGTTTGGGAATAGAGAGGCAATATCTCGTAAATGTCATAGCAGAAGGTCAATATTCTCTCGGCTACGTCCTAAATTCTATCTCTGAACGGAGGAATATTTCCGTAAGCCAAGTATTAGACGTTATACTCCAGGCTACAACCAAACAATCTCTAGGATTCGATGCTATCCTCAGATCCTATCTCTCAAAATCCCATGATCTAGATGTGATTATGACTGCTCTCAAAATTGCATCTGATTATAAGCTTAATACAGTCCTTGTTGGCACTGGTCTTAAAGATTACATCCTGACCACTCTGCTGTCAAAGCCATTTATTGCTTCAATGCTAATAGATTCAATTCTCGAAGCTTATCCAGCTAGATCATATGAGTATGATGCATTAATTTCTGCTATGCTATCCAAGTCGACATATCTTGATGCTATCGCAACTAAGCTTAATATTTCGAAGGATGTGCTTGCTGATATTATTCTGCAGAAATCTCCTACCATATCTCAGTTCATTGACATTCTCATTAAGAGGTTTAACATTGATCGAGAACATGCTATAGATGCTGTCGTCTCCGCATTAATGCAGGCTAATGTTCCGATAGATGCGGTATTTACCTCATCAGAAGAGCTTAAACACCTTCTTGATGCCATAGTTGAGAAATATAACCTTGAGCGTAGTCATATTTATGATAGCTTACTAAAGGCACTACTTGAGACTGACTTCACTATGAATATTCTTGCTTCCAAGGCAAATGTTCCACGAGAATTGGTGTTTGACGTAGCTCTTCGGTATAAAGCAGGGAAGGCATATTCTTTCAATGCAATTGCAGAGAAATTTAATATCTCAATCGATACTCTCTTCGATGCTATCCTTGAGACAATTATCGCTAGCAATATGAGTCTAAATACTTTATTACTCAGCACTTTCTTGACTAAGGAGGTATTCGATACCATCATAAAGAAGGAGAACATAGGAGCGGATGTGCTATTCGATGCGATATGCAGAACGATAGCGGAGAGGGATATTCAATTCGATACTCTACTAAGAGAGAAGTATGCTGAGGTCAAGGCGAAGTTTGATTCTGTACTTAGAGGAACATCCTCTGTGTTCATGGCTATTGATACACTTCTTACAGTGCCAACTGTCGGTAAGAAGCTTATCTTTGATATTATTTTACACCTGTCGAATAATCTACGAACCTTTGCATATGATGCACTTCTGACCAAGACCAGAATGAAGGCCATGAGCATAGATGCCATTTGTCTGAAATCAAATAGCCTGGATTCCATTATCGATGCTCTTCTACATGCCAGCAATGTTGAGTTACCCTTCCTCTTCGACACTCTCCTGAGAATCAGCAAGAAAATAGATGTTAATCTGGATGCTCTCCTAGAGAAGGAAGAGACTAGAAAGTTACTTATTTCACTTCTGATAAAGGCTGCTGAAGAAAGGAATCTTCCATTCGATATATTCATATCAGCTCCATATATCCATGTTGATTATGTCTTCGATCTCATCGCAAGAAAAGCGAATATTCCAAAGAGCTATCTTCTAGACCTAATAGCACAAAAGCAGAAAGAAACCACTCATCCTATTGATACAGTACTCACTACCCTGCATATCCCCAAATCAATAGCCTATGATGCACTCCTATCCGGATACACAGAGGCTAACATACCAATAGAGACCATCCTTCAGAAGTTTGGCCTTAAGAGACTCATTAGCCTTTCTATCATCTTATCATGTCTCAATCTACAAGAAAAGTTAGTATTCGATGCTGTATGCCTAGGAACTACAGAAACTCTCTTTAAGTTTAACACTAGACTCTATAGGCTTCCTACAGTTTCCTATCTCTTTGACTCTCTTCTTAAAATGGTATTGCAGAAGAGCTATCCAATCTCTGTTGTCCTTGGTGAAGTTCCTGGAGCCAAATTGCTCTTTGATGCTCTGCTAGTTGGAATATATTCGAAGTCTTATGCTCTTGAAGCAGATCTATTGGGCAGATCATCTAGAGCCTATGACTTTGCTGCCTATCTCTTCACTCATTTCTTCATAGATGAAGTTATTACCAGTGCTTCAGGATTGTATAGTATAGCTGCTTCCACATCTCCACTAATGGATATTTCCACATCTCTCTCCAATTTGTATAATGTCACTACGAGTTGTCTGGCTGCATGACTCTATCTAAATATGAAAGAGGCACAACTATAAAGGCTTCTGTTGAATTCAAATCTAATGGCATCTATGTTGATCCTCTCTATCCCAAGATAAATGTCTATAAGCCAGATGGTACTAAGCTTGTAGATAACGGTGATCCAGTCAAGGATGATGTTGGTCGCTACCACTATTTCATTGAGACATCCTCATCTGATCCGCTAGGGATCTACATAATCGAATGGGTAGGCTGGCATAATCTTGGTGGCATTTGGGGATCTGGTCAGCTAGTAGAGCGTGATGCGTTTCAGCTTGTAGAGGTTGATTGAGGTCGTAACTATGCTCAAATTATCGCTTCTAAGGCGTCTAACATCGATTCTGAGCGGAGTTTTTCGCTTACAAGTGTTAAGGTACTTGGACGAGAAAAAGTCGTCTCTACGGCCGTCTCTGTGCGTTTTACGGCCATATTTCGAGAGGCATGTCTTTCGATAGTCTGCTCGTTCATCAGATCACTCTATATACAACTGCATCATCTCAGAATGAATTAGGAGAATGGGTCCTATCCCACACCGCTAGTGAGTCTGTAGATGCAAGAGTTATGCCTCTAACTGATGAAGAGCGTATGGCATATGCAGGTCGATATGAAAATGCTAATCTTAAAATCTATGTGCCGTTTACTACAGTAATAAGACCTGGAGATCGTATATCCTATGACAATGCAGATTATTATGTCAATGAAGTTGTTTGGGATTCATCCCATACGTATAAGAAGATAATTGCCTCAAAGCTATGAGCTATGATGTCATTAAGGATACAAGAGATTTGCTAGTAAATTCAAGTGAGGTCACTGCATTAGTTCAGCCGGCTAATATTAGAGTCGGTTGGTCTGAAGTTCAGGTGTCTATGCCTGCAGTGATAATATCAGAGGTTACTGAGACTGATGTTGGATATCTCGGGTTCGGCACATCCTCTGAAGGATCACGTCTTCATAGAATAGAGGCGACTATACAGCTAGATATTTTATCTCAGAATTCGGTTAAGGAAACGTTGCAGATTGCTGACGCCATAACTAAAGTTCTGCTATTAAATTCATATGCAAAGATCACTGAAGTTGATATGTGGGATGAGCTTCTCAAGGCTCATAGACGAATGTTAAGGTTTAGAAAGATATATGTGAAGGAAGTCTAATGGTTTATACCAGGCCCTCTGAGCTATATCCACCTAACTGGAATAGACTTCGTCATTTTATATTCAAGCGAGATCATTATCGTTGCAGATTATGTGGACGCTATACTCGAAATCCTGTCTGTCATCATATTATCCCGGTTAGGCTCGGAGGGACACATTCACCGAATAATCTCATAACTCTTTGCCCAGAATGTCATAAAAAGATACATCATTTGCTATGAGATTCGTAGCTAGATTCAAAGAGCAGGTTATTCAGTCTCTTCTACGAATGATAACTAAGAGAGAACGTGAGAGAATCAAGCATAGACTCTCTGAGATAACTCCCGAAATAATAGAGGATATGAATAGAGAACTAGAGTCTAGGAAGAAACCTGGTACTTCGCCTCCTCAATATATGCGTAGGAATCCTGAGTGGGTGCACTATCCTATCGAAAAAGCATGGGAATGGTCTATTGAAGATAAAGGTCTTAGGATTTCACTCCATATACGTAATTTCTCTCAACACTTCCTAGCAGTTGAATTCGGAGTGCCTCATGAGATAAAGCCTACACATGCAGATTATCTTGTGTGGGATACTGCTGCTGGCGGGGTTAGAAGAAAAGCTATGGTTAGAGGCCAGGAGAAAAAGGGCTTTGTCGAAGCTACTGTAGCGAGGTGGCGTAATAAGATTCCATCATTGTTGAAGAAATGATGTATGTCTTGATGTAAGGCCGATAATAGAGTGGTCATATGGCAGGAATAGTAACTGGGAAGGATGCAAAAATCTTCATATCCACTAGCCCATCTGAGCTACCAAACAAAGGCGTAAGTCTCTGGGGAGTATCCGATTTTACTCTGTCCTTCAGCAGAGACATAGTTGAGCAGGAACTCGTAGGTCAGACCGGTAATCTCAGAAAGCCTGGTAAGCTCTCTATCGAAGGGTCTTTGACGAACTGTAAATTCGCTGCATCTGGAAATTCTGATGCCTTAGATAGCATCATTGATCCAGATACATTACTTATAATATCAGGCTCAGTAGCTGATAGCAATCTCAGTTGGTATTTCGTCTCATGCCAAGTTACGTCCTATGAAGTCACATTCGGAGATGCATCAACAATCACTGAGGCTAGCATAGACTTCACAGTACTTGATCCCTACAATGTAACATATGATAACGGCCATATATCTGACGCGTAATATGGGAGCAAATCCTGAAACTTATACGGGAGAGAGTGCAAAGATAACGATCGCATCTAAGACTCACTCCACCCTAGGACTTTCTGACTTTACGCTCACATTGTCTAGGGATACTATTGAGACTGAATTAGTCGGTGAAAGAGGTAATGATTTCAGAGCTGGTTCCCTTTCGGTTGAGGGGTCACTTACAGCAACTAAGCTAGATAACTCTGCAGCTGGAGTGCTTCTTGAAGCATTAATAAATGGATCTATGGTCACAATATCAGGCTCTGCTGGTGACAAATCTCTACACTTCTACTTCAAGAGCGGACTCATAACTGGATTTGAGATATCACTTGGTGATGCAGATACAGTCTCTGAAGGATCAGTTGATTTTGTAGTTCTCGATCCTCAGAACGTCACTAAGACAAACTTAGCTACGGGTGGAGTGAAAATAAGCGACTAATCGACTATCATCCTCCTTTTATGTTCCATGTTCCTCCTCCTGATTTGTGGCTGATGTTTTCAGCTGTTCAGTATGTAGTCATTAGCTCAGGCTATACACATGCCTGAATTGGAGGTGTAGTATGACAGAACAACAGACCTCTCAGGATAAGTGGAAGGAATTTGAAGCTAAATTGAAAAAGACTGAGGAAAAGAAGGCTCTTGAGTTCTTTAAAGAGCTTGCAACTAGAGAGAAGCTAGAAAGAGACTTTAGAGAGGATGTTTTGTATATCACATTCGAGACTTCTCCCGAGACTAAAAGAACCGTGATGACAAGAAGACCTACACACTCTGAGATGTTTGAATTAATTAGGCTGGTGCTATCAGTCTCTAGATTCACTGGAGAAAATCCAAGTGATGAAGACATCAAAGCATTCCAAGAAGCCTACGAAAGACTTCCTAAGATTGCAGCTTCTCTTTGCATTAAGCCTAAACTAGATGAGAAATTCTGGTCTGAAGTAGCTACATGGACTGCATTACAAAATTTCATAAACGAGGTCATTACAGCTGCTCAGGCTCCTAGAATAAGTGATAAGGAGCTTGAATCCTTTCGTAAATAGTGGTCTAGGTCAGCTTGAGTTTGAGCTTTGTAAATTATTAGGTAAAACGCCTAGAGAGATAGGCGAATTGAGAGAGAAAGACCCTCTTGGTGTTAAATTCCTTGAGGAGTGTATATTGTGGAGAAAGAAGAAAGAGTTAGAAGCCTTAAAGAAGGCTGAGCAAAAAGCGAAGGCATCTAGATTAAGAAGGAAGTGATATGCCAGCTCCAATATCTTATGATGCTTGGAGTTTAGATATCGATATTAAGCCTGCATTAGCATCTCTGAAGAAATTCCCAGCAGTAGCAAGAGTTGTCGGAAAACAGATGGCTGATAATTTATCAAAGCCTCTTGCAACTAGTGTTAAGAGCTGGGCGACATCTATTCGAAGAAACATCTCAAGGAAATTAGCTCCTGTAACTAAGGACTTCAGAAGACAATTTGAATGGCTCGAGACTGGTAAGTGGACACCAGTTATAGACGTCTCAAAGGCGGATAGGACTCTTGCAGCTTGGAGGTCTAGGATCAGAACATTGTCTCAGCACATTCAACACTATCTTTCTTTCACCATTGGAGTTCAGATAGTCATGCGATCAGTCAGAACTCTACAGTGGGCCGTTAATACATTTCAGGATTTCGAAAAGGCAGTCGTGATGGCTGCATCAGTCTCTGGATACTTCGGAAGAGCATTTGATATGGCAGTTGAGTCAATAAAACGATTTGCATTGAGACTAAGTGCTAAGACCATATATTCTGCAAATGAAATAGCAGAAGCGATGTATTCTATCGCCTCAGCGGGCTATGATGTCACCAAATTCTCGGAGAAGGAATTCTTACCGATATTAAATTATGCAGCTGCTCAGCAAATAGACTTAGCTGACGCCACTGAAATAGTAATAAGAACACTTAAGGAATTTGGAGATCAAGGTGAGACTGCTGCATCGATAGTCGATAAATTCACTTCGGCAATCTCTCATTCATTCCTCAATGCTCAGAGATTAGCAGAAGGTATGAAATATGTTGGTGCAATAGCAGGAGAGCTAAACATTCCGCTTGAGCAGGTGCTTGCTTCTCTCGCAGTGTTGGTCGATAGAGGTTATGAGGGTTCACAAGCTGGTCAAAGGCTTAATATGATTTTAACAAAGCTGTTAAAACCAACTCAGGAGGCTAACAAAGCTCTCGCATCCCTTGGCATATCCGCTGCAGAGTTGAATCCTGAAACCACTTCGCTTGTGAATATACTCTATAAGCTCAGAGCAGCAGGCTTTAGTGCTGCAGAAGCATCGGCAATGTTCAGAGCTAGGACTGCTGCAGCAGCTATAGCACTAGTCGAGAATGCTGATGAAGTTGCTAGGCTATCTACCATTTTAAAATCATCAGCTGGTATTACCGCAGAGATTGCATCCAAACAGATAGCGACATTATGGGGTGCTTTACGACTACTAAGGAACGCTGTCGTGCTTTTAGCTGAGGATTTTGGTTCTAGATTAAAGCCGGTTATTGTCTCCACAGCTGAGGCGCTGGAGACATACGTTCTACCAGTATTTAAGGCTCTTATGACCCCGCTGACTATTATAGGAAAGATATTTGGCAAGGTTGGAGCTGGTGGGAAAACTTTCATGGGTATATTGCTTAGCACAGCTACTGCTGCTATCTTCACCCTTGGAATACTTAAGGCTCTCTCATTTCTCCTTTCTGTCCTTAACAAGAACCTCATAGCATCTACTTATTCCACTCTTGGGTTTGGGGCTGCTCTTAAACAAGCTGGAGTGAATATAGCGGTCTTTTTAGATAGGACTCTTAAGCTAAACACCTCAGTTAGGGTGCTATGGGGTTCCTTTGGTCTTCTCACTGCAGAGATGCTTGCCTTTATGGTCGTAGGTGATAAGATCCCCGACACAGTTAAAGCTGTTATCACATCACTAACCATATTGGCTATTACTCTAGCAAATGTGCGAAATCAAGCAATATCTCTTAAGAGCGCTTTTGCTGCTATGATTCCCGCAATGACAGCAGTGGCTATAGGAACTGCTGCGGGAGAAGCTGGGCTAAATAAATTGGGCGTTGCCGCTATAAACGCAGCAGGTGGGATTGCATCTGCAGTTCTCATGCTCAAATTATTGGGCGCATCTATTACCGGCCCTCTTGGCCTGGCACTTATTGCAATATCTGCAGTTCTGCCATTCATAACCACCTTTAAAGACGAGTTAGGTGGACTCGCAACTCGCATAGGACAATCGCTTGGAATCATTCCAACCATCGCTGATAAAGTACGAGCAAAGTTGCCGGAGGTCACTAAAGAATTAGATGCTTGGTCGGATGCAGTAAAGAGAATCGAAGATGCAAATAGAACTCTTAAGGAGCAGAGGGCTTTACTAGAGGAAGCAAGAGCCTCTGGAGAGGATTTCGGAGAAGTTTTACAGAGAATAAAAGAGACTGAAAAGGAACTTTCTGAAGCTCAAAGGGATGCAAATCTTCATTTTTCCAATCTCATTAAGATTTTATCTGGCCTCTCTGATGGCTTATCCAAGCTTGGTACAAATCTAGATAAATACTATGAATTAAAGAGTGATCTTTTAGCTCTTGATGAGCGTGATGAAGAATTACAGAAAGAGAAAAGCAAAGCGCTAGATGAGTATAATAGAGCTGTAGCAGAGAGCGGTGCTCAGTCCGAGAAATCGCTATCGCTTTGGAATAGACTCGTCACCGTTCAGAATGATATAATCAAGAATGATCAAGAAAGAGCAGAATTAATGAATAAGCTTAATACTTTGGAATCTGAGCGAATCAGAATACTTTCTGCTATGGATGCTGCAGAGCGTAATGTTGCTGATGCTATAATGTCAGCATATGAAGCTCAGTTTAAGCTCTATCAACTCCAAACTGAGCGTGCAGAGCTAGAGGCCAAGATTAATGCCCTTGCTTATATTCATGAGAATATTAATAAGGTACTAGCTGAAAAATTCAAGAATCTAGCAGAAAGCGAAAAGAAAGTCTTAGATATCGAAGAGAGACTCTATAAGCTCAGACACAGCACACTGAAAGACGTAAGAGACTTATGGGATGCGCTTGCGAAGGAAGGTTGGATTACCGAAGAGCTTATAGAAGGTAGAAAGGATCTTGAAAAATCGTATGGAGCCATGATGAAATCTCAAATTAAGTTTAGCCGTTTGCTTAGTGCCTTGACCCCTAAACAACGAAGGATGCTATTAGAATGGGTAGCAGCATATGAGGAAGCTGTTTCTGCCGGCAGAAAGCCTCCCACTCCTCCTGAATTCCTAACCCCAGATCAAATCGATATCGCTAAGGATTACGTCAATTCATTAATCACCTATCAAAATACACTTAGAAGGCTTCAAGCTGATTTGAGTACATATGCTAACAATTTAATATCAACTAATCTAGCCACGGGTGAATTAGCAGAGAAATATTATGCATTAGCTAAAATTTCTAAGGAGATTAGGATAGCAGAGCAGAGTCTTCGTGATGCATTCTCCGAGCAAGAGGATCAATTTGTTAGCATCACAGAGACTATCTGGAATTATTGGAGATCAATTTATAGAAGTTCTGATGAGACATCTTCGATAGAGGGTGCATTCATGGAGGCTGCGAGAGGCTTGGGGATTTTCACAGATGCTCTTGGTGATTCAGATAAGATGCTAGAATATATAAGAATAGCATTGGATGACCAGACCATAACATGGGATACCCTTACTGAAGAGCAGGCTGTCGCTGCGCTCACTATAGGTAAAGTTGGTAGCGCATATCTCGAATTATACAAAACAATGTCCTATCACGATATACTCTCCTTGATACCTGGTGCAGATTCATGGGACGGATTTATCTCTGCGGTCGAAAAAGCTAAGGAGAAGTCTCTCCCCGCTATAATTGATATTGAGAACGAACTCAAAAGGGTGAATGCAGAACTAGATGAGATTGCAAGACCAAGAACCATACGTATCACTCGAGAGATAGTCGAAAAACATAAAACAACCTGGACACCAGTTCCTGGTCCCTTCGGCTTGCCAATACCTATTCCTGATGATTGGCTTAAAGGTAAAACTCCTCCACTTGGGGAAGTAACACCGGATGAGATGCGGGATTTAATAAAGAAAGGTATTCCATTTGGTCAGTTTGGAGGGCTAATTCGGAAGCCCACTATGCTAATTGCTGGAGAAAAAGGACCGGAACTATTATTACCGCTTAGCTATCCCGGAAGAACAGCTAAATTACTTGCTTCTTTCCTTCCACGGTATCTACCTGAACTCACTGGGCAATATGGAGGCTTATTTACAACCACTACTCCTACTACTACAACTACTTACTCCGAGAGTTGGACGATCACCGGACCCATATATGTCCAAGGGGTAATGAATGTTGAAGAATTCCTCAATGAATTGAAGTATCGTGCTAGATTAGCCGCACCAGTATGACGACTTTTAAGATTATATTCAGATCCGGTCAATCAGATGCTATGATAATCACTGGAGAGGAGAATAAGGTTAGGCTATTAGAAATCACAAACTCCAATGAGAAATACTTCAAAGATGCAAGAATAAGTCTATTTAGTAGCGATCCTTCCCAGTTTACGATCAATGACACCGTTCATATTTACATCAATAACTCCCTCGAATTTACTGGATATATTTCGAGAATACAACAATCTTTAGGTGGCACTCCACTCATTGATATTCAGTGCATCGGAAGAACCTATGATTTATGGCGTTTTCACATCCCTGAGCACACAATCTATCAGTCTTGCTATTCCTGCTATATTGTCTCCTCTCTAGTCGCCTCTTACTGCTCAGGTGGGGGTATATACGTCATTCCACCGGACGTTACAAACCATGAGGGTAACTTCATAGAAGAGATAGATGTTTCGCTTATGACAGTTGGCGATGCGATAGCCAGGATATCTAAGTTTGATGGTAGACATTTCTATGTTGATAATCTAGGTAAGCTGCATTATTATGAGATACAGCCCACTGTTCAATTCACAGTCACTGAGACTGACATTATTAAGATGACACCTATAGAAAAGTCTGATGAGACTATAGTCAACAAATCTCTTGTTGTTGGGGCTAGAGCCTATGAAAGGCTGATGCCTTCTAGGCGTACACAGAGCAATCCTGGCTTTTACATTCTCGATTCCTCTGACAAGTTTGTGGCCCAAAGATTCGGCATACCGCCATTGCATAGAAATATTCTATCAGCTGTATCGGTTAAGGTCTCAATATCGGGTTCAGAGATTCCAGATGTTCTTAAGGGTCGCATACAGAACGAGGAGTCTGATTTGCCTGGCAGCATAGTTCCATCTTCGGATAGAATAGCTTGGTATGGAGGTGATGTCCCGAGGTCTATTCCCACAACTTATCTCCAGCACAACTTTGTTAACGGATTGCCTCTTGATAGTGATAAGAGCTACTTTATAGTCTTTCATGCACCTGATGCAACATCTTCTAAATTCTGGAAAATAGGTTACATAGACCTCATAGACGACACCTATGACTTTTCCTCTGAACCCACTATGGTTAAGAGCTGGGATCTAGATGGTGTAGACTATGGCGATGTCTGGTGGGATGATGCAACTAATTCCATTAAATTTATTGCTAAATGCAGAGGTTACGCCTCAGCTAATACCTATCTCGACTATGATTCAGAGCGTATTACTGATATCCAGCTAGACAATCCAGCATTTACCGACCAAATTGAATTTACAATCTCCGCTCAAATTCACTCTTATGCCTCTGGAGCTGGTATGGGTGAATGGCTACATACTGATGATGGTAGATTTAGACCAAGGCTAAGAATAGGCTTATGTGATTATGAGTCTGTTACTAGGACTATGTTTGGTATAGAATTTGATTTGTAATATGGCTAGAGGAATAGAGCATAGAGATGTTGGTGATGAGCTAACCAAGCAAGAGTGGCTTCAAGGGGCACATTATTTCGTTAGCGGCACGACTTTTCCATCCGATCCTAATGAAGGCGATGTATTCTATAAGCTAGACGAGCATTGTCTGTATATTTATGATGGCTCCTCCTGGAAACCACTTGGTCCGTTAGCTGTCTATGGATAATGTAAAGAATCATGGGCTACTCTTGGACACCTATTAATAAGGGTGATATTATACGGGCTTCACACTTCAATGAAATCAAGGATAATCTCGAGGATCTATACGAAGATCTGCAGCTAGATCCGCCTTCATGGACTTACTTTCCCGTTAGCGTCGGTCAGATAATCAAGAAAGATCATATACAAGAGCTCAGAGATAAAACAGATTATGCAGATGACATGAATTACTGCCGAGAGCACGATAGTGGCTATAAAGGATCTGTAGATTCTGGAGATGATTCTGGATACGATAGTTCCTACAAGAGCGGTGTCGATTGGGGAGATAACGGAGGCTATGACTCTACTTACAGAAGCACAGTAGATAATGATGACGATCGAATCGATAAGGGGACTTATTATTCTTCTTACGATACAACCTATTACGACACCTATCTTGTAAATCATTGCAATTCTGATCATCAAGTCTACGATTCATCTGAACACTCTTCCGTCTATAGCACTCATCATGGAGGTGTGGTGTACACAGACTACTCTCCTGATCATTATGTTGTAGATGGAGTATATGAAGAGTAATATGGCATTTGAATGGCAAGCTATAAGCGTAGGCGACATAATTCGTAAGGGCCATATAATTGAAATCAGACAAAATATTGATTCGATAAAGGATAATCTTGCATGCGTCACTGACAAATCTGGATACGATTCAGGCTACAACTCATCGGTAGACAATAATGATCACGGCTCTTATAAAAGCGGCTATAATTCTGGAGTTGATTGGGATGAACATGGAAGCTATTATTCGAGTGACGACAGCGGCCATGATGATCAATATTATAACACCTATCATACTGATGAAAATAGTACGATTGAAATAGGAGAAGTGGTGACCCATACATGAAATCAATAGAAATTTTTATATCTGCGATTTGCAATCTTCATTGTAAATACTGCTATATTCCAAAGACTAAGAGTATGAGGAGTCTTCAAGAGTCTCTCAGAGTCCTACCTAATCTCCTCGAAAAATTGCCTAAAGACTCTATTGAATACCTTGGCCTCTGGGGTGCAGAGCCGACACTGCCCTATGAATTAGCGGTCCAATGCATTGAAGAAGCGGCAAGACATCTTCCTCGATTGCAGACTATCTCATTCTCTACAAATGGCATGAATTTGGACAATCTAAAGCGAATAGCCAAAACCGCCATAGATCGCAGCTATAATCTTAATGTTCAATTCTCCATTGATGGTCCTGAATACATAAATGGCATGAATAGAATGCCGGGTATATTAGATCAGGTAATAGATAATATCTTTGCTTTCATAGATTGGCTTAACAAAAAAGACTTAACTAATACTATAGAAATCAAGCTAAAGCCTACTCTAACGCCAGCTAATATGCAATACATCTTAGAACATGACTTAATGAAAGATGTCATTGATTTTGCAGAGGACCTGGAGTCAAGAATAGCTAGTTCTATCAAGAATAAAAACTTGATATTTAGGCCAAGCTTTAGCTATACTCTAGAAGTACCGGGTAGATATACTTCAAATGACGGCAAGCTATTCGGTCAGTTTCTTAGGGAGCTGCATAAATACCGTGCTTCTTCCTATACTTGGAGATTTTGTCGGTTAATGAACTTCTTTCCCTCTTTGTCCACTAAACCTTCGATGTTCACCTGCTCAGGGGGTGACTCTAATTTTGGCTTCGATCATAAGGCCTGTCTGCATATATGTCACCGAACGTTCTTCCTCAACGAGGAGAGATATCTACGAGAAATCCTTAATATGCCAGAATACAAGAATTGGGATGTTTCCCTACTAGAGCGTGATGCAATAGACTTGCTGAATAAATTCTATATAGTGCCCATAGATGGTGAAGAGAAAGTACTTAAACTCAAATACGCACTCCGATGCTATCATGACTTTTGGAGAAATAAGCTAGCAGGTACAGTGTCTCTGATTAAAGAGCTTGCTATAGCGGGGCAGATATCTCGAATCTATTTGAATAATGACATAGCTACTCTTCTTGCTCTGTTTCTCAATACTGCATTCTCTTGTCCTATGGAGAATATTCTTAACACTTCCTCTGTTAATGTGATACCCACTTCTTTGATAAGGTTATGGGGCAATGGAGCCTTCAAAGAACTCCTCAAAGATGTATTACAAAGAACAAAGTGAGCTGCTAACCTCCCTTCTTAATCACACATTTGAGAGAGGCTTAAAGGAAGGTCTCATGAATTTCGATAAGGTCGAATACTACATCACTACAGATTGCAATCTCAATTGTCGCTATTGTTATCTTCGAAGATATGGTGATGAGCTCTATCCAAGGCGATTAAGAAAGGCTGAGAAAATAGTTGAAAACAGCAAGATACTAACAAACTGGCTAAAAGAAAGGGATTTTGCTGGAAAATTAGAAATCTTCTCGGGGGAACCCACGATACTACCGTATTTCTTTGATATTCTCGACTATGTCTTAGAGAATCTGCCGAAAACTAAAGTTGTTATTCCGACTAATATGACTTTTCTCTTTGACGATGATCTTACTGCTCAGATAGAAGAACGGCTAAAAACTAGACGAGTTTTTCTCTCTGCATCTATAGATGGTAAATACTTGCAAAATCTGAACAGACCCTTCAAATGCAATAGACCTTATGATGATGCCTTCTATGACAAGGCCTTTGCGTTTGCTGCTAAATGGGGCTTTGGCTTCCATCCAATGGTCTACTCAAGTGGCATCGAGCTGTGGCAGAAAAACTTTTTATGGTTCATGGAGATGCATGAGAAATACAACCTGCCCAAAGAGAGCCTATATTTGCTAGAAGTCAGGAATGAAGAGTGGAATGAGAGACAAATATATGAGCTCTATAAATTTATGCGTTTTTTAGTTCGCTATGTCTGGGAGGAGATTGCTAAGCGAGATTCTAAGGCATTCTTTGATTTCATCTTCGAGAAAAGAGGCTTTAATATTCTCAGCTCTCCTTTTTCGATCTGTGGAAGGGGGATAGGATGTTCAATACAAAGTACACTAACAGTTCGATTGGGGGATCTGGCTATTGTGCCTTGTCATAGACTTTCTTATGAGCCTTTAATAGCTGGCAAGTTTATAGTTAGAAAGGGACGTATAGTTGGAGTAAAAGCCAGGAATCCAGAGGTCTTGGTTAGCATCTTATCTGCTACGACTAGAGATTTTCCAGTGTGCGAATCATGCATTCTTAAATATCTCTGTAGCAGCGGATGTTTAGGAGCTCAGTTCGAGGCTACAGGTAATATGTTTGCGCCTATCCCAACTGTCTGTATGGTCGAGCATTGGAAAATACTCGGAATAATACTAGAGTTAAAGGAGCTCGGCCTGTTAGAAGATATGATGTCGCGTATCGCACCAGAAAAGAGAGCATCTATAAGACTATTATTGGAGGTGTATGAGGATGCAAGAAATAGAGCAATTAAAAGAGCTGCTGAATAGGCAGATCCTTTTAGAACTGTATGGACCTAAATGGAAGGAGCTTTATCGGAGAGAGTTGGTTCGATGCATAAGTGATATTGAGGCCAAAATGAGGAGCGATTCCGTGAAGCCCAAAGCGAAAAAGAATGTGCTCGATAGCTTCCTTCAGGATACCAAATTACTCATCATCGAGAATCCGCTTGATACAGAAATGCGTAATATGATAAGACAGTTATTGACCCTGCTATATAATTGGAACAAAGCTTTTTCTGATGAGAAAGAGCTTGAAATTGATATTCTATTGGCTATTCGACTGATAGACCAAACATTAACACTGGCCGAATATCTATCAGTATCTCGAGAACTATTGAGGAGGCTTAGAGATCTCTCTCATTTCTCACCACCAACATTCGAGCTGTCTAGACATTATCTCCAGACTTTACTCGATAAGTATAACGAAGAATGACAGAAGATACCTTTCCATATACTTTTCCATTCTATTTTGCGGATTCATTCCAGAAAAGAGTAAGAGCATTTGTCTCGACTTGGATTAGGACAAAGAAAGGAGGATATCCTCAGTATGCTGCAACGGCATGGTATCCTACAGGATCTAGCTCTTATGTTTGCAAAATATCGGGCAGTAAGCTATATTTCTATGTGGATGGTGAGTTAAAAGACACACTCAATTTATCCAATCTTACACTAGATGGTAACGTCCAGTTTGGAGACGGCAGGCCACACAATTTCTCTGTTCTTCGATTCTCACTCATAGATACAGCCTGTTCAGGACAGGGTGATATAGGAGATTTCGCATTCATCTCAGGAGAAATAACTTGGATGCACATCAAGGATATAGCTAGATCATTATACTACTCTACTGATAGTGGTGCTACTTGGACCAACGATCCTGATCATAAATTGGATGTGATATTAGCATTCAACTATGACAATATAACCGGCATGTATGCTGACTCTGGTTCAATAGAAAAATATGGCTTGCACTTTCAGAGAAGATCTGAGAATTTAATAGTCAATAGAAATGATGCGGAGACATTAGCTAGAACAATAGTAGACACTTACAAAGATGGTCTTTATACTGGTAGCATAACGATTTATGGTATAACAGGAGTGTCTCTCAATTCTAAGTTTAGACTGAAACTTCCTAATTTAGGCTTCAATGAAGATCTCAATATTGTGTCCTATAAGCACAGAATAGACAAAAGTGGTTTCACTACAACCATAAACTATGGTTCCGAACCATATGATATAGCTGTTAAAGTAGCACGCCTCGAAAGAGAGGTATTTGGCGGTTAGATGTTCTAATACCGCTGATTAATATGGCTCTTAATCCAAGTTCCGGTTGGTATGGGGAAAGAAAAAGTGTATTAACAGCTAAATAAATGAGGTGGCAATGAGATTAGAAAAA
>Ga0190308_1000183_pt1 | contig 20981 bp, 22 predicted proteins | sample 48700756_MG_FD_165050 | JGI IMG/M metagenome (GOLD analysis project Ga0190308, IMG submission 165050) | Hydrothermal vent sediment bacterial communities from Southern Trench, Guaymas Basin, Mexico - 4870-07-5-6_MG | ecosystem: Environmental > Aquatic > Marine > Hydrothermal vents > Sediment ...
AGAAAGGAGGGATACAACAATATAATTGTAGTAGACGGATATTCAAGTGACAAGACAGTGGAGATAGCTAGATCAAAGGGAGTAAAAGTAATATTTCAGAAAGGAAAGGGGAAAAATAAGGCTATAAAAACAGCAGTAAAATATGTAAAAACACCCTACATAGTTGTAATGGATGCAGACTACACATATCCGGCAAAATATATAGATAAACTAATAGAACTTGCAGAGGAATATGATGAAATAATTGGAGCAAGAATATATGGAAGAAAAAATATCCCATTATTAAATAGATTTGGCAATAAGATATTAGACATAACATTCAACCTATTGTTCGGAACAAACCTAAAAGACGTATGTAGTGGAATGTATCTAATAAAAACAAATATGGCTAGAAGCATAAACTATGAAATGAGTGGATTCAGTCTAGAAGTAGAATTAGCAGCACATGTAGCAAGCACAACAAACAAAATAACAGACATACCAATAAAATATAGAAAAAGAAAGGGGAAACCGAAGCTAAGTAAAAAACACGGATTCACAATATTAAAAGACATAATAAGACTAACATGGAGATATAACCCAACATTCTTTATAATGATAATGGGATCGATAATAATAATACCAGCACTAATAATATTATCATGGGTAGCAATAGAACTAATATTTTTCGGAATAAAACACCATGTATGGGCAATACTAGGATCAACGATGGCAACAGCAGGAATAACATCACTAACACTAGCAATCCTATCACTATACCTAAAAAGAATGGAATACAGAATAATGCAAAAAATAACCCAAAAAACTATGCTATAATATACATCAAGTAAAAAGGAGAACCAGTACCAATATCATCTTGAATATAGAAAGGAAGGGTGGAGTAGTAAAAACGGCAACTAGAACCAAACACAAACTAAACCCTCAGACGCTCTCCACGTAGGTGCAATGATAAACAACAATATCACGCTAATAGTTAGCGAAGATAGAGAATTCAGCCGCATCCTAACAGTAAAAAGACTATGGATAGAGCGATAATTGAAACCGCCTAGCCAACAGTTCTTTCTAATCGAAACCCGTCGAACTAATATTCTACGGAGTAAAACACCACATATAGACAATAAAGAGTACAGGAAATATACGATAACGTTAAAACTGATAACAAGAAGAATATATCAATAGTGTATGAGCATGACTCAGATTAATCATAAAGGCAACTATATCTTGCAAAAGCAGATCTTTGGATACTCCTTCTTCCTGAAATCGCAGAATATAAAATACTTAAGCAAGAGAAATACTCAATAAGATCCTTGAGGAGGGAACAGTAGCCGGAGGTTATAAAATAAATTGAAAGTATCAGTAGTAGGGCTCGGCTATGTTGGATCTACAATGATGGGATGTATTTCAGAAAAAGGAGTTGAAGTAATCGGCATAGATGTTGATCCCCAAAAAATTTATACAATAACTAAAAAATGCTTGCCACCAATAAATGAAGAGGGGCTCGACGAGCTTTTTCAAAGAAATAAAAGAAAAATAAAGGCAACTACCGACTATGGAACGTTAAAAGATACGGATATAAGCTTCATCTGCGTTGGAACTCCATCTAATGAGGACGGCTCTGTAAATCTTTCACAAGTCTTTGATGCCACAAGGAAAATAGGGGCGGTTTTGAAAAGCAAAGAAGAATACCATTTGATTGTTCTTGTAAGTACAGTTCCTCCAGGGACGAGTCGAAAAGTCGTCAGGATTTTAGAAAAAGAATCTAAGAAGAAATGCGGTGTTGGCTTTGGGTACTGCATGAATCCAGAGTTCTTAAGGGAGGGGAAAGCAATTAAAGACTTTTTCAACCCGCCGTTCATTATAATAGGAGAGTATGATCGGAAAAGCGGAGATTTGTTAGAGGAATTTTATGGTATAATGGGCATGAGGAGCGAAGATAATGTCTACCGTATGTCCTTGGAGAGTGCTGAGATATTTAAGTACATAAATAATGCTTTCCATGCAGTAAAGGTGGCTTTTGCCAATGAAGTTCTAAGGATATGCAGTCAATTTAATGTTGATACTCAATACCTGATGGAAATATTCGTAAAAGATAAGAAGCTCAATATATCCCCCTATTATCTGAAACCGGGATACGCCTTTGGTGGATCCTGCATCCCCAAGGATGTGAGGGGTCTTTTGTCGTTTTCAAGAGTTTCAATACCTTTGATAGAAGCTACTTTAAAGAGTAATCAAGAACACATCATGTGGAGCTTGCAGAAAATCTTCAGCGAGAACCCGAAGAGGGTATGCATTGTTGGCATCTCGTTTAAAAAGGGTACTGGTGATATCAGAGAAAGCCAATACGTGGCTCTGATGAAATTATTGATAGATTCCGGAATCGAGGTTTGTTATTATGATCCCCTCGTGGATTTGGCTACGGTGAAAAGCAATCGTAAAAGCTTAACCTCTCCAAAACTACTTTTAAATTTGAACTCCTTAAGAGCCGAGACTCCAGAAGAAGTATACCGGAAAAATGTAGATCTCCTAATAATCGGTTCGGGCAACGGCATAGAAGACCTTGATATGACAAAATTTGCAAAGATTATCGACCTGCAAGGAACTTATAGAAGTAAATATAAACATCTTAAAAACTATGAGTCCTTAGTTTAGAGCAGAAGATGCTGAAGCTCCTATTCCTCGGCACACTAATGGCTGTCGCGGTTCCATATGCTTTCTATATACTCGTTGTTAGGAAGTATGCAAGGAAAGATAAAAACTGGAATCCTGATCTAAATTACGAGCCAAAGGTATCCATCATTATTTGCACATATTGTGAAGAAAATACCATCCGCAAAAAATTAGAGAACATTCTCGAGCAAACATATCCAAAAGATTTGATGGAGGTTGTAATAGTTGATGGCTCGTCGAAGGATAGGACCGTTGAAATAATAAAGGAATTCATGAAGGAGCATCCGGAGCTAAACATCAAGATCATCCGGGAGGGCGAAAGAAGGGGGAAATCCCACGCTGTCAACGTAGGATATCGAGTATCTACAGGAGAGATAAAGATAATTTCAGATGCAGACGCCGTGTTAGAAAAGGATGCGATCAAGAAGATCATTGCAAATTTTGCAGATCCAGCTGTGGGGGCATGTACTGCACGTCAGGTTCTCCTAAATGTTTACGAGAACCCTAATACGAAAGCTGAAGGAGCATACAGGACTTTTTATGAAATTTTGAGGTATGGAGAAAGCTGCTTGGATTCCACACCAATATTCCATGGGGAACTCTCAGCGTTTAGGAAGAATCTCATCGAACCAGTTCCTGAAAATTCGAATGGCGACGATTCGCACATGGCTATAACGATAAGGAAGAAGGGATATCGCTCTGTTTATGATAAAGACGTAGTGTTCTATGAATACTCACCTGCGAGCTCACGGACTAGGTATATCCAAAAAGTTAGAAGGGGGCAAGGCTTGGTAAGGGTTTTCTGGAGGCATAGGGACATTCTCTTTAATAATAAGTATGGCAGATTTGGAAAGATAATATACCCAATGGAATTCTACATGCACATAGTTTCCCCGTTTCTCGTAGCAGCATTTTTAATTCTAGGATTTGTGACGTTTATATACGACCCTCTATTCGTCGGCGGGCTTTTAGTAATTGGAGGTTTTCTAGGAATGATGATCAACTTGTTCTTCAAAAATGCCAACTTTTCAAAATACCGAGTAAATGTTTTCCATATTGTGGGCAGCTTTCTATACCTTCAAATAATACTGCTGATAGCTATAGTGAAGTTAGTGACGGGGCAATCTATGCACATCTGGCAAAAAGTCGAAGATGTTAGGACAAATGAGATGTGGAGGGAAGGGATCTGTTAGATAAACTGACTTCAGGAATTTCTTAGTCATGTGGCTTATTGAGCAGTTAATACTAATTATCGCCACTATTAAAAATCTAAACACTAAAACAATAGTATGGGATAAAGTGGAAGAGATAGGGAGGAACTTTGGAAAAGCCGCTTATCTACAATGACTGTTAAAGACATAAAAAGCCAGTAAAGGAGAAAATAACGAATGAATCTTAAAGTTTTCTTATTCTGGGAGCAAGATGAATGAAGATAGCTCACGTGTGCCCTAGATACTACCCATACATAGGTGGGGTTAATACTCACGTAAAGGAGATTAGCGAAAGATTAGTCAAAAGAGGCTATGAAGTTGAGATTTTGACAACAGATCCTTCGGGTATTTTGCCAGTAGAAGAAGAGATTAACGGTGTTAGGGTTAGACGTTTTAAGTCGTGGGCACCAAGCGAATCTTACTATTTTTCGATGGCTTTGAAGAGGTACTTAGTGGAAAACTCTGAGAATTATGATGTGGTGCATACTCATAGTTATCATGCGTTTCCATCCCTTTACGCCGCGCAAGCCAAGGGTAGAAACAAGCTGGTCTTTACTCCTCATTACCACGGAACAGGACACACTTTTCTTAGGAAACTGCTTCACATCCCATATAAGTACGTAGCGAAAACCATCTTTGACAAAGCCGATCAGATCATATGTGTCTCGAATTACGAGAGACAATTAATAACGAAGAGATTCAAGGTTAGCGAAAGAAAAATCGTGGTCATTCCGAACGGGGTAAATCTGGAGGAATTTACCCATTTGAAGAAGAGAGAGAAGGATTACAAAACAATCCTGTACGTTGGTAGGTTGGAAAAGTACAAGGGACTTGATTACTTAGTTAAGGCGTTGAGGAAATTGGGCAAGGGCTTCTTCTTGGAGATCGTTGGAGGGGGCCCCTACAAGAAGAGCTTAGTGAAGTTGGCGGATAGGCTAGGGGTGAGGAATAGGGTGAGGTTCTATCAGGATCTGCCGAGGAAGGAGCTTTTACAGAGGTACGCGGATGCAGACATCTTCGTCATGCTTTCCAAGCATGAGGCTTTCTGCATAAGCGTTGCTGAAGCACTAGCCTCGAAAACCCCGTGTATAGTGGCGAACGCCTCGGCTTTAAGGGAATGGGTGGACGATGAGAATTGCTTCGGGATTAATTATCCAATCGACGTGAATGAACTCGTAAGGCTGATAAAGAAAGCACTCAACATCCGAGTTAAAAACTTGAAGCTATTAACTTGGGATGAGGTTGCGGAGAGGATAAGCACGGTGTACACGGCTCTAAATGAAGCTTAGTAACATAACTTACTAGCTGTATTAGTATGGGAAAGGGCTCTATGAAGATTCTCTACCTTATAGATCATCGAGAGACGAACTACCCTCGGGACCAGAACTATATCATTAGGTTTATGATGGAAAGGGGCCATGACGTAGAGGTTGTGACGACTAAAAACCCGAAGTTCGAACAATATGATGCATCCTTTTTCCCGCGAGTTAAGATATTAAGGTGTCCTGTTGTATTACGAGTTAATAGAACAAAAATCTACATCGATCCTATTTTGCTTAAGAAGTTTTATCAGACTTATGACGTCGTACACTCCTTTACGTTTTTCACCTTCTCATCGATACGTGCAATACTGGCTAAATCAAATATTAAGGTAATTAGGACTGAGATAGGGGCCCCGAACGGATCAAAAAACTTCATTAAGGCAAAGCACGGCATATAACCAAATAGAGAAAAAAGTTTAGAGTTGCTTGGCTTTCCAAAAGATATTTACAATAAGCAATATTGTTAACATATTTATGAGAAAATATATTGAAATGGGAGCCTAAAGAGAGCAGATAATCAGCTCCATACTCAGAGATCACTTTCAGATTAAAGTAATTATTCGTGATAATCCAACTATGTTAAGTTTTGTAATACGTAAGGCTCAGATTAGGATCTCAGCTTATTACACCTTAAAGATTAAAACGCGGAGCAAAAGCAATTCAAGGACTTCTGCAGAGAATGTACCAATAAGAGAAGGGCATGCGTTTTTCAGTTATAGTTCCGAGTAAAGGCTGTAAGTATCTGAGATATCTGTTTCTCGGTCTCAGGGAGCAGAGTATTAGGCCTAGCGAGGTCATATTGGTCTTGAAAGGATGTGATGTAAAGCGCGTTGAGGAGCTTTGCAGAGCATATGGCTTGCCATGCGTGATAATTGAACAGAGGAGGGGGTACTTCACCCATGCTCTCAACATGGGTAAGCGGGAAGCTCGTGGGGACATTATTGTATTTACTGATGAAGATACGATACCGCCGAGAAGGTGGCTGGAGCGCTGGATCAAGTATCATGAGCTATACAAAAGGGTCGCTGGAATAAGTAGCAGAGATATATATTTAGACTTGCACGATCTCAAAATCCTCCCAACACCCGATGATCTCCCCTACGTTAGATTATACAGATGGCTTATAAGGCTACCCTTTGGGAGGCCCCATCCATTATTCAAAAAATACAGACTGGGAGTTTATGTGACGAGGAATTACGACATAGCTCACGGCCCCTACATACCTTTCAAAACATGCTACTCACTACCCTTTAGAGGAGTCAATATAAGCTTTAAAGCCGAGTACGTCTATGACGTATGGTTCCCTGAGCACCTTCTTCTGAAAAGAGCGCTGGGGAACGAGCAATACTTTGGGCTCCAGCTTATCCTAAAAGGCTATGATACAATATATGTTTCCGATAACCCCATTCTTCACATCATCCGTGAAAGCCTCTCAAGATCCGCGGATGAAGATTCCATAAAACTGGAGATTAGGGTAATGAAGGAGTTAATGAGACAACTCTTAGAGGGTTCTTGATGGTCGGGGTTGCGATAATATCATCCGGCCTTGTAAAGCTTCCTCCAACTCATGGAGGTGCAGTAGAAATATACGTCTACCAGCTGGTTAAACACTTGAATAAGCTTGGGGTTCAAGCCATAGCCATCGACTTCTCATCAAACAAGAATACTGGATATGATGAGGTCGACCACATTCCAATCTTCAGGGTTCCTGTGCCCAAGCTTAAATGTATGCCTAAGAAGAGAATCATGCGGGAATACATCTTCGGGATAAGGGCTTCAAAGACTCTCAGAAGCCTCAATGTAGATGTTATTCACGCAAATACTGCTTGGGCCGGCTTCGCACTAGCCTTCAAGCTGAGGAATAAGCCATTAGTTTATACGTGCCACAACGGGTTGTGGCTTGAGGAAAGAGTCCATGCATCTGAGCATGTTGTGAGACTTATAGAGGGCTATACTATGCGTCGAAGCAGAGCAATTATAGCGCTTAACGAGACAATGAAAAGAAGTATAGTTGAGAAAGCGGGCGTTGATCCGTGTAAGGTCTTTATTGTGCCCAATGGCGTAGATACTGAGTTCTTCAAGCCCGGAGTATATGCTGATGATATTATGAGGAAATACGGGCTTGAAGGAAAAAGAACTATACTCTTTGTTGGGAGAGTGACGTATGTAAAGGGGGTGCATCTGCTATTAAAAGCATTTAGTAAACTGGTACCTAAATACCGTGATCTAAAACTGGTAATAGCTGGTCCCCTCGCAGATCATTTCGGTGGCGCAAAACCCTCACCCTATGCGAGAACTCTGATGAAATATGCTGAGAAAAAACTGCCAAGGAATTCCTATGTTTTCACGGACTCCGTAGATCGGCAAACCCTCAGGAAATTATATTCGATAGCCTATGTGTGCGTACTCCCATCCTATGCCGAGGCATTTGGAATGGTCTTACTCGAAGCTATGTCATCGGGATGCCCTGTCATAGGCTCGGAAGTCGGCGGGATTGTAAACGTAATAGAGAATGGTGCCAACGGCTTCACCTTTAGAAAAGGAGATGTAAAGGACCTAGAGAGAAAACTAAATACGATCCTTGATGGATGTATACGAACAAAAATTGGTAGAGAGGCTCGCAAGATAATAGAAAAATATAGTTGGCGACTCATAGCATCTAAGTTGAAGAGCTTATATCAGAAGTTATGTGAGGTGAAATAATCTTATGTTCACATACAATTATCCGACATTTACGCCATCATAAAGAGATTTTTCTACCATCATAGTTTTCCGAGCCTTATCTTCGACGTTTATTGCAACTTACTCCATACTTTTGGAAGATACCAAGAATATAGTTGAGAAGAAGCATAGTTAGGATGCAGTCGCGGTCAAACTTAAGGAGATTTGTAAAGACATAATTCGGTAGAATATTGACTGCAAAGAAAACAATATGTGAGATATCATAATAGCGTGATTAGTATTAGCTAAGAATATAGCATGGAGAGCTGCAATATACCCTTTAATGAAAATTACTTCAAACGGGGAGGTAAAGGTTCCTCTTATACTGAAGAGTATTGGTATGGATCTGAACTTATATTTCAATATTTTATCAAGCGACTCAAAATTATCGAGAAATACATTAAGCAATCGAAAGTAGTAATTGATATAGGATGTGGACTTGCTCACTCTAGCCATATAATAAGATCGATAAATTCCGATTCATATGTTATAACAATAGATGCGTCTGAAGTCGCCCTCAAAAGAGCAAAGGAACTTTATGGTTCTGACCCACAGCTAGACTTTATTGTGACAGATACAACCAAATTTCCAATTAAATCCAATAATTAAAATGCTCAAAGAAATCTATAGAATATTAAAAAGAAGAGGAATATTATTTATAACAACTGATAATGCAAGATCGTTGGGAGCCATAGTAAAAAGGGAAAAATGGATAACGCTAAGAGACGAAACACACATAAGTTTAACCACGCCAGAACAGTTGAAGCTCAGTCTAATGCGATTAGGGTTTAACATAGTAAAATGCATTACACATGGTTTCTCAATAATAAATACAATTGAAAGACCAGCAGGTCGCATACTTAATGCTCCTTTAAGATTAGGAGCAGAAATTATTATCATCGCAGAGAAAACTTAACGAAACGCATATATGGTACTCAAGGCGAAAAAATGGCGAAGAAATTGATCATAATAGGGATTGATGGCGCATCCTATAGCTTAATTAAAGAAAATGCAAGTAGACTAAGATTTCTTTCGAAATTATTAAAGAATAATGATTTGAAACCCCTTATTTCAACTATTCCGCCTAGTACCGTACCTGCATGGATGTCCATATTCACGGGAGTCAATCCGGGGAAACATGGATACTTCGGATTCACTGAGCAACATAGCTACGAATACAAATTGGTTCGATTTCATGAATGCCCTATTCCAAAAATATGGAATACATTAAGTAATCAAAATTTAAAGGGAGTCGTTATTAACGTCCCGACAATTTACCCTGTTGAGAAGATTCATGGTGCAATGATTGCAGGTATGTTTTCTCCCCAGAATAAAATGAATGAAAAAACAGTATTCCCATCACATATAATACCATTACTGAAAAAATTAAACTATATTATTGATGTTAATCCATCAATTTTAAAGAATTTATCTTTAAAGGAAGTTAGCGATAGAGTATCAACTATCATAAATGCTCGCACGGAAACCTTTAAGTTGCTAATGGAAAGCTTCGATGCAGATTTCGGAGTTCTAGTATATACCATTCTTGACAGAATTCAGCATCTATTTTGGCATAAAAAAGATTTTGTTCTTAGCATCTACAAACTCATAGACGAGAAAATAAATGAACTTTTGAACTATTTCAACTCACCGATAATAATTATATCGGATCATGGTTTTCGCGGAACTAGGAGAGGTTTGGTTATGTGCTTAATGCTACGTGAGCTAGGCTATTTGAAATTTAGAGATGATTATAGTAAACTGCTTTTAAGCATAATAAAGATGAAGATTAGCGGAGGTCATCCGACAATAGAGTATCAATCGATTGATTGGAGAAAAACTTTGGCTTATTTTAGGAGAGATTCCTGGGGTATAATACTGAATTTACTGAATAGGCAGACTAATGGTATAATACGTGAAGAAGAATACGAGAATACACTATGTAATTTGATAGCGGATCTTAAATCGACGGGACTTTTTGAATACGTCTGTAAGAAATCAATAATCTATCAAGGTCCCTATATAAACAAGGCGCCGGACATACTTCTAATACCTCGCTCGGATATTAAATTGCTAAGTTTAAAGGAAGCAGCAGAAATGACAAATAAAGGAACAAATAAAGGAATTAAACGAATCGTCACTATAAAAGATGTTATTAGGAAAGGTGATACTATCGTTAACTTTGATAAGATACAAGGCGAACACGATCTAGTTGGGATTATAGGCGTATATGGAGGTTATTTACAAGACAAACCATTGATCTACGATATCTCTCCCTCTATTTTAAAATTCTTTGATATTAAAATTCCTAGTAATCTCGATGGAAAACCTCTAATCGAATTTGAGGTATAACAAGGTGAAATTTCTTCATATATTACCTTGGGCATATTTTGGTGGTACTCCAAACTATGTTAAAGGATTGCTTAAAGGTCTAAAGATAAGTGGGCATCGAAACATATGTATAGGTCGTGAAGAACATTTCAACACATATGGTCCTCATTCTAATGTTTATATACCAGTTAAGAGTGATTTGATTAAGCCGTTCGATAAATTTTTACCAGACTTCGCTAAAGTCCGCTTGTACTCCTTTTCGAGGATTAACCTCCATGTTGTCGTGAAAAGCTACGAGGTTCATTCTATCATCTTTAATAATGATCCACGAATAACACATTTAGAACATTTATTGAAATGTGAAATACCCGTATTTAGAATACAGCATGGTACATATATTAATTATCTCCATTGGTACAAGCATCTGCCCATACCCTCTATTGACCGCGTTAAAGAACTCAGCCATGTTTTACTATACCATTACGATATTCTTCGTTACCTAAGACTGTTAGCTAAGCAATACCCCAATTTTTACATAGTTGCTGTAAGCAAACGCACTAGGAAAGAACTAATATACTATGGCATACCGCCAAGCAAAGTCTATGTAGTAACTGGGGGTGTAGACAAAGATATTTTTAAACCTATATCTAAGGATGAGGCAAGGAAAGCTTTAAGCAAACTATTCGGTATTCGCTTAGGAGAGGATGACTCAGTTATTCTCCATATAGGGCTCAGCCCGATAAAAGGGACCCATATTTTACTCAAGGCTCTTAAAATGATCACTAGCTTTAGAAAAGTGAAAACATTAATCATAGGATCTCCTAAAGGAGTATATTGCAAACACTTATCAGATTTGATGAGAAAGGTCTCCACCTATAAAAACGTGTTTATGCTAGGTAAAGTACCAGATAACCTCATGCCTCTCCTCTACAATGTGGCTGATGTAGTAGTACAGCCAAGTTATTCGGAAGGTGGTCCACTAACAATGCTCGAATCCCTAGCCTGTGGAACTCCTGTAATCACCACGGACGTTGGTTGCAGCGAAGACTACCTTAAAACTATTGGATTAGGTTATCTACTCATCGGAATAAACAAACCTGATTTCTCAAATGAGCTCGCAGACAAGGTAATTCACGCGTTAGAAAACAGGGAACATTACCATCAGAAGGTTCTCTCTAACCGGGATAAAATACCTTCTTGGATACAAATTGCAGAGCAATATGCAAATCTCGTTAAAAACTGGAACAAGTATCCATATGAGGGTCTATAAAAATTTTGCGATATTATTATCATTACTGATATTCTATTTGACCATTTATACATCATGCTGGCTACAGAGCTATATCTTATTTTATATCTCTATGCTCGGATTCTCTATTTCCCTGAGTTTGCTACTAAGGAAAGCTAATATCACACAAAAATATGCTTCTGCAATCCTAGGCCTAACTCTCGCCTTATCTCTCAGGTGTATTCTAGCAAGAACTATCGTCGATCCTTATCCTGTATTAGTATGGGATAATAAAGCCAGATCAAACGTTGTTGAATTTATAATCAGAAATGGATACTACCCATTTGACCTTGCTGGCTTCCAAAGTTTTATGTATAGAGATGAATACATACTATATCCTACGGCCTTCATATTAGCAGCTATGACATCACTTATAACGTCTCTAAATGTGACGGAGATATTCCTCTCGCCTATTATAATATTCGCTTTGTTAGTAGTATTCGTCGTACTCAGTATATTATTGATGAAAAGAAATAAGCTACTCGGATGGATTGCAGCTGCTTCACTGAGTCTGAATTTCGTGACAATAGGCTACATATACCCCTATATTTATTCTCAAGTTGCTAGAGCTTTCATAGCTTTGCTCTTCTATATGGTATTGGTGAAAAAGACTGGAAAAAGTACCTCGTTTTCTGACCTCTTTGTATGCTTGGTGTTCACAGCTCTAATACCAGTAACTCATAGTAGCGAGTCTATAGCTTTTTTCACAGCTATTACCATGCTTAGTCTGACTCTTACACTAAAAAATTTCATGTTTAGAAACAGAGAATCAAGACATAGCATCTTTTTTAAATTATTTACTGTATATCTCGTAACGCTTCTTATCTGGAACATTTTTCAAGCCCAATACATGGCTCAAAGCATATACAACATGCTCCTCCGTTCTTTCGAATACGCCCTAAAAACTGAGATAACAGAATCAGCAACCCGATTCACGCCGTTCGACTACACACTATCAGAAATGTTAACAATTATATCAGGATTCCTTGCTTACGGAGTTATCCTCTTAATCTTAGCATTTGATACGCTAGTTTCTTCCCTCAAAAGGAAGAGAAAACACCAAAAAACCGAAAATACAATTATCGTCGTCCTCATACTAATTATAATAATGAACGCTTTTATATATCTCAAAACACCATATAAATCGGACATAACTTGGCGTTTTGTATTCATATTCTTTGTATTGGCGGGAACCTTTTTAACCAATAAGAGAAAGATTTACACCAAGTGCATAAGGCAGTTTTGGTATAGCCGAGAAATACTGTTTGCTGTTTTACTAGGCATTACCATATCCTCCATGTACCTATACCTACGTTTTCAAAATATTAACTCTGATTATGATATATTCTCTCTGAATATTCGGCATGCTCTAGACGACTCTAAGATCATCGAATTTCTAAAAGAAAGCAAACTTAATGAGTATAGTAATGTATTCGTTGATTCACCAAGTATGCCATATTATATTTTCAGGGACTATATAACAGTACGAATACCTGTTATGCGATACATAATAGTCGTCGACAATCCCCACATTCAATACTACAAGTTTCGATTGCTAAGCGGAATTCAGCTATATAGGTTCGTGCTTTTGAGACCATATATTGAAATCTCTAACCTCCATACCTCTGTTGATAAGGCCATCATATTTTATGAACCAAGTAGTATAAATGTATGCAAGATATTTAATATGCTGTATAATAGTGGCAGCTTTGCACTCTCAGTTACTTATTAGCATTTCTCTTTAGTACTTGATTGCCTCGTCCGCTTTCTTGTCAAAAGAGTAAATGATTGTACACGTTAAGTTTGCTTGAAACTGATTTTATAGGTTAATAGAACTGAACCCAAGTTATAAATTACTATATAACTACTTATGGGTAATCAAATTATGAACACTCGTATGAGGATAGGTGTAATAGGTCTAGATGGTTTATCAATTGAGTTATTTAAAAATGCCTTAAATAAAGGTTATATGCCATATCTTTCGAATATCAGACATAGCCTCATACTACGGAGACTTGATCCCGTTATCCCATTAATATTCGGTCTCTAACAACAGAAACAGATCGCAAAATAGGGTGTGTGAGACCTGCAATTTTCTTTAAAGATGGCCGATTGCAAACTTTAGGAATTAAGTTTTACAAAAGGTTAGGGTTAATGAGGGCAATCGACTTAAAGGAAAAGTCGTTGAAAGGTCTAGTTGAAATCGATGCAGGAGGAGGAATGATAGTCGTTCCAAGGAAACTGTTTTTGAAGATTTTGTTTGACGAATGTTTGCCATTTGGATATGAAGACCTGGACTTCACGTTGCGAATAAAGAAGATGGGATACAGAGTTGTTACAGTGAGCGACGTGATGGTTATCCACTATAAGAATCATAAAGAGGTAGAAAATGCATCGGGTAACGCTATTCTTAAAAGATTTTTCAACGGAAGAAATCAAATAGTATTCCACTATAGACACGGTGGAAGCTTTAGTGCGTTAATTCGTTTCTATATCGGTCTTATACAATCGTTTGTAAGAATAGTTCGCTCATTACTACGTAATCGTAAAGTTGACGCAGTGTTGGAAGCATACTGTGTCATAGGCCTTTTATATGGAATTTACAGGATTAAATGGTGCAGTGCACACGTTCGATAAGATTTTTTCTTTCTCATTACATATCCTTATAAGAATAGGAATATTTATTGGATAATAAAGATGAAAACTATTTAAGTTTTAAAATTGATATTTAGTACTTCTTAGTGGAGTCTCTAGTCTTATGTTTAATTTACTTTTGGTTGATTTAAAAGGTATTGGAGTTTTAAAATATTTCTTTTAGGACGATTAAGGTTTGTATGAAATGTTTTTCCTAATTCTACTTCCCCCATATCTTCTTTTCCTGGTTTTAATTTTTATTTGATTTATTCGGGCACCTAGTTTAGCTGCTTCTAATATGAAGGTTCCGCAAGTACATTTTCCCTTCAATTTCATTTTTAAAGCTATCTCCCTCCTAATTGCTCTAAAACCTGTACTTGCATCCGAGACATTAACTTTAATTCTGGTTATCCATGTTATTAGAACGATATTCTTTCTCTTACACCTAAAACTAGATCTGCTTTATCTTCCAATATGGGTTTAACAAGTTTTGGTATACCTAATGATATAATATTATATACTACTAGTTTTCCTTTAAATTTTTATATGTTTTCCTTTACCATATGATCTCTATTTCTCTTTTTAACTATCCATAAAATCACTATCAACTAAATCTTCTTAATAATTATGAAGAGTAGGTAGCTCCTCTAATATTAAGATACGTTTATTTGTATTTATATCGTCTTTAAAACTATCTACAACTACGCATAATTCTGACAAAGGAGCTTATAGATCTCATTAAATACGTTAAAGGAGAGTAAAAGTATAACTAAGAATAGAGATAATAAAATTATCTTTCTGTATATCATTTCCCAGACCTCTATGGCTTATATTCTGCTTTCCATGATACTGCTATTACTGGATTTGTTATAGCTGTTCCATTAGCCCAATAAATATGTACTGCAATATGAGTACTATTGGTATTAACCTTATCCCATGAAACAATAACGGGAACGTCATCATAAGTAGCATTCAAACAAGTCAAAACAACATTCGTAGGAGTTCCAGCCAAACCATGAACAATAAAACCACTATCCCCCAAACCACTTTCAACACCACTGGCCTCAGTAACAAAGCCAATATTATATTTAATTATTGTATTTGTACCAGTTTTATGTATTGGGGTTGGTGCGGATATTTTATTACGTAGAACCTGATTATTATCACTTGTAGCTTCATATATACCATATCCATTTTCTGTCATTATAGTATTACTTTCGATGAGGTTTCCGTTTCCTCCCTCCCAATATATGCCATATTGACTGGAATTTATTATTACATTATTTTTAAATATACAGTCTACTGGATTTTTTGCATAAATACCGTAGTTAAATCCTTCGATATAATTGTCAGCAACCACCACTTTAGTCATATTTTTAGTTGTGTCTGGATAATCACTATATAAGAGTATTATACCCTCTTTTATACTGGAAGGACAACTTATACGATTTCCAATTATAATAGCTTTCCCCCGATAGGCCGAAATACCTCTGGCATATGAATATTCTGAGTGAATATAGTTTCCAATTATTAGACAATTTTGCGTGGATTCAAGTGAACCGACTATAGCAAAGTTCTTAGCCCAATTCTTTTGACCGTGATTAATTATAGTATTGCCTATTATCAATTTACCATGTCGTATCCCTCCGCCATAAGATTCCTTAATTAAATTACCTATAATATACCAGTTGTGAGCATCCGTATTTGGCTGTTTAAGACGCCATCCATGTGCATGGATACCTCCCCAAAAACCTCTACAACATTCTATAATATTATTCAAAACCATAACTGGACCTATATCATAATGTCCATATATACTATCCCTTCCCGTATTATACAAATAGTTATTTTGAATAATTATATTTCTAGCATAATAATATGTAGCGATTCCAACACTAGTTTGGAATGGACCCCAAACTGATGGGTCATTCCCTTCAGTTTGACTTGAACCATCTATAGCTAAGTTTGTTATCAATATATTCTTAACTTCTTCCTCCTCTCTATCACTACCTATAATTATAGCACCGAAATTACCAGAAGGTTTTAAAACAGTGCACCAACTTTCTCCTATAATCTCAAATCCATTTTTATTAGTGATGTTTAAAGGAGCATTTAACTTATAAACCCCATTCCTTATCAAAATTCTTCCATTTTTCAGTTGATTTATTGCATATTGTATTACTGTTGATGCATCACTACCACTATACTCTATCTCTCCCGTTGTACCATTTTTACAATATATTATATCTAAGATACCATCGTTATCAGTATCTTCTCCGAAAATAATATAACTATAATCTTGAACCATGCCATATTTTGAAATATATGCTTTGGAGATTACTGGCTGAGCATATAATATTCCACTATAGAATCCGATTGTAAATGCTGTTATACATAGAACTATTATAGCTATGTGTTTTCTATATTTCTTGTATATTAGTCCAATTATTGCCAACAATATTATTGGTAAGCTGACTATAGCTGAAATATATAGTGGTATAGATGTATTAATGATATAGATTTTATCATCTCCCTCCTCCACTCCGTTGATTGAAGGTGTATTGGTTTGAAGCCACAACCTATCTATAGATGTGGATGGCAACTCTATACTACATAATGTTTCATTCAACGGTTTATAATTATAGGAATATTTACTTCTAATCTTAGCAACATATTCCTCTATACTCTTTACACCATAGTGCTGATAGAGATATTGCTCTATTGGAGATATTTTCTCAACAGATATAGTGGATAACGTGGTATTGTAGCCGAGATAGAAGCTGGTGATGAACAATCCAATTATGAGGCATAATGTTAATAATGTTTTTTCATTCATGGTCTCACATAGATAATATATTGTTACTAGATTATAAAAAACTTTTTAGTTAAGAATAGTATTAGTGTTATTATTGTTATGGGTATTAGTAACAGTATTATTGTTGGATAGATTTTCTCTAACTCTGTTTCTGGTTGCTGTAGATAGATTTCTAGGTTTAATGGCTGATTTAAGGTAACATTTCTAGTAACAGTTTTATATGATGGATAGCTTATCTCCACCCTATATTTTCCTTCACTCAACATAAATAATGCCAATCCATTACTATCTGTTTTTTTCGATGCTAGGAGTGCGCCGTTTTCACTATATATTTACAACACCATTTTTTATCCTTCTCTGTGAAACAGATTTAATGGTTAAGGATATGTTAAAAGTATCACCAATATAGTCAATATCCATCTGTAAGCAACCTTTTAATGGTTTTCCCTTTAAATTCTCGATATATGTTATTTCTTTCTACCATATGATCTCTATTTTCTCTTTTCCCGCAACATATGTTAGGTCTTTATCTCCTGATAATATGGGGGCTTTTCTTTTATGGGCTAAAGCTATTACTGTTGAGTCAATAATGCTTAGTTTTCTTGATCTAAGAGCTTCATCTTCAGCTTTCCTTAGAATCTCGTCGCCTCTAACTTTTATCTTAGCTGCATCTATATAATCTTTGAAAGTTAAATCCACTATTTTAAAATAGTTTTCCAAATATGTTATAACTTCTTCAAGAGTTTTGAGTCCAGGTATCCTACCTCTCAACCAGTGTATCATATATTCATAGGCAACTGTTGTGGGGAGTAATCCCTTAACTAATCCTTTATGTATATCCTCTAGTACTCTATTTGCATTTTCACCTACTTCATCATAAACTATGGCTAAGAGAACATAAGTATCAATAACTACTTCTTTAACTTTCTTCGACTCCAAAACACATCCTCCTCACGATCAAGCTCTAGCTCCGCCTCCTCAGCTGAACCCATATCCTTACCACAACCCCATACTCTATTCCATAGATCAAGAGGCTTTAAAACAATTCTATCATCTTCTATAAAAACCTTCAACAGCATACCCTCCTCAACACCAACTTTATCCCTAATACTCTTAGGTAAAACAATAATACCCTTCTTATAAACCCTAACAACGCTCACAAAACCACCAAATAATTTAGATGGTTAAACTTATTAATAAGTTTAACCTTAGACTAAATTAAAATTAATAAAAATCTAACTATCCATAAAGTCACTATCATCTAAATCTTCTTAATAATTATGAAGAATAGGTATGTTAAATGTAAAATATATAAATATTTTTAAATGCTACTGAAACTATAGTTATGTCTTTCCCTAAGAATTGGGGTTAACTTGTATAAGGATCCTTAATAAAAGTCTGGTCCATAGCTATAATTAAAATATTTGAGATAATTGGATTCTTGGTCAGTTTAATTTCATTATTATCAATAGGTTTTCATCGTATTTTAGGTATTAGGTTTAATAATTTAAATTTTAAGTTTATGGATTTCTAGTTACCCTAGATATAAGTAACGTCGAAATAGATATATAAGGGGATAAAATTTATTTGGTGAAGGTAGGTATTAGGTTACTATTAATGTTGTATAGGGATGGTGGATGGGTCATACTGTTGTGAAGGTTAGGGTTTATAATCCGAGTGATGGGTCTAAGAGTTTAGATCTAGAACTTCTTGTTGATACTGGTTCAACATATACCTGGATAAGAAATGATAGATTAATGAGGCTGAATATTAGTCCTATAGGTAGGAGAAAATTTAGGACAATTGAGGGTAGGATTATTGAGAGAGAGATTGGTGAAGCTGTTGTAGAGTGTATGGGTAGGAGGGCAACAACTATTGTGGTTTTCGCTGAGAAGAATGATAGTGAGGTTCTTGGACTTCATGCCTTAGAGGGATTGGGACTTGAGGTTGATCCTATAACTAGGCAGTTAAAAGAGGTTGAAGCCATATTAGCTCTCTGAGAACATATTATTAATACATATATAATATTAAGCTAATTTATGAGGTTAAATTATCTATGCTAAATATTTAAAATCTTTTCGCCTACAATATCTATCTTCATGTCCTCAATTTCTATTAACTAATTTGTGAATTAAAATTATATGAAAGTATTTTTATAAGCCAGGATTTTAACCTAAAGCATCATAAGAATTTTCATAAAGTTGATGGAATTCTTTGAATACTCTTAAAATTAATATATGGAGGAATGTAAGGTAAGAGAGATATGGAATGTATTTAAATATTGAATTATAATTATATTGTGAAATATATGTCTGTTGGTAGGGAGCTTTTAAAGGAATTGAGGGAGAATGAGGATTTGAGAAATGAATTAGCCTTAGAACTTATGCCGGTTTTATTTAAAAATAGACGGCTTAGACTAACAGTTTTGACATCACTTTATCGTGATATAGCGACAAAAGATGATATGAGGGAACTTAGAGATAGAATAAATTTATTAGAGCAGAGAGTTGCTAGAATCGAGGGTCAGCTAAACCTATTTATAAAACTATTCATAGTATTTAATCTACCAATACTATTAGGAATAATAGGAATATTAATATAAAAGAGTTTCAAGTTTACTGGAATCTGTTTCTACGCCGAAGTCTATGGGTTTAAAGTTTAGAAAGGTATCCTCTTCTACATTGCTTTTCCAGATTATCCATTCTTCTAAGGCTTCTCTTATGACTTCTTTAATAGATTTCTTTTCCCTCCTCGCTATCTCTGCTATCTTTTTATGTAATTCTTCTGAAACTAGGGTTTGAATAACCTTCAAATGTATCACCAATCAATGATATTTCCACATCTATATAAAATTTTATATAAAATTCTCATAATTTTATTTTCTATATTAAGATACTTTGGATAACTTTAGTAGTGGTAGGGTTTCTTAAAACTACAAGAATATTAGAAAAGAGATAATTGGTGTTAAGATAAATTGATAGAATTTAGGTTAATGGATTATTTCTTTAGATTCTTATGCTATTATCATTACTTAAAGTTCTTTAAATAGCTTATTTTATATACATTAAAACAGATCTGAAAGATTATCTAATTTAAATTAACTTAATTACTCTATTGAAAGGCTGAATGATTATTTTAAATAAATATGCGGTTTAATGAAATAACTTTCTTGAGAAGAAGTATTACTGAGAAGATACGTGAAGATAAAGAGGTATTACAAATTTATTATAAACATTTAAAACAAGTAATTGAAGGAAAAGAACACTATAGTATTTTCCACAAATTTTACGCGGAAAAATTGAAGGGCATACTAGATATCATCGGTGAAGCTTTAAAAAGTATGGAAGACATCGATTTTCTAAATCACTTTACTGTATTCAGAGTTGCAAAGGTACATGATATCATTAGATATCTTACAGAGTTTTGTATGCTTCTCGATAGAGCATTCAGACATAGAAGTCCACTTTTTAATGGTAGACTAAAAATCTATGCTGCCCACTATGCTTTTGAGCCTTTTTATAAAACTTTGATCTCATGCGATGCAATACTTTATAAAAGCATAGATAGAAGTGAGAGGAGAAACGATCTTTTCTTGATGTCATACTTTGGAGAAAGGGGTCCCGAGACCTTACCCTATCTAGTACTTATCCCCGAATACTTATGTAGAGAGGGATTTACAGAGGATGTGAATGTTATTCGTATAGGTTTTGTGACGATTCCACGTCATATGCATCTGCACTCTCGATGTACAGTAGATAACATACATGAATCTATGCACAATTTAATTCGTCTAAGTTATTATCAAAGTTGTAGAAGAGATGGTCAGTTCTATAAAAAGTTTAATGAATTCTCAAAAATATACATATACTATACAGGAGAGAGCAGAAGGTAGTAAGATTAATCAGTTTTATCTGATAAAATCCATAATCCATAAGAAACTATCCAACGAAGAAATATGTCCCAGAGAGTAATAGCAACCTATATCTTTAATT
>Ga0190308_1000185_pt1 | contig 20805 bp, 26 predicted proteins | sample 48700756_MG_FD_165050 | JGI IMG/M metagenome (GOLD analysis project Ga0190308, IMG submission 165050) | Hydrothermal vent sediment bacterial communities from Southern Trench, Guaymas Basin, Mexico - 4870-07-5-6_MG | ecosystem: Environmental > Aquatic > Marine > Hydrothermal vents > Sediment ...
ATTAACGTATTCATAGTTAAAGAATACGAAGACAAAGTAGAAAAAGGAGAAGAAGGAGGATGCGGCGAATTCCCCGGAAGAATAACAATAATTGAGGAAAAAGTTATCGAGGAAAACATATCTAACCTGTTAGCCCATGAGTTCGGACATAACCTAGGTTTAGACCATGTCCCACCGAATCCTCAAAAACCAAACTTAATGGAAACGCCTGTTAAAGGCAATAATTTAACCAAAAAGCAATGTAAAAAAGCATTTGAAAACTGTATGAAAGACAAACGTAAACATTTTAGTGAAAAAACATGCCATGAAGGACTCAAGTACTTAAGAAAACTGGAACTTTTCAGAGAAATAGAGAAACTAAAAAAGGAAAATAAAGAAATCGATAAACAAGTTAAGAAACTTAGAAAAAGCAAAGAGGAAGTAGACAAACAGATAGAAGATCTTAAAGAACAAATAAAATCTGAAGAGAAAATGTTAAAGAAAGAAAAAGCACTACTTAAAAAAGTATCTTCTACAGCAAAGAGAGCAGAAAGATACAAAGACATTATAAGAACCAAGAAAGGAAGAAGGAAAAGATATGCTGAGAAAAGCCTAGACAGAATGGAATCCATGCTTGAAAAAGATATTGAAAGACTAAAGGGCAAATTGGAAAAAGCAATTAAAAGAAATAGGGAGAAAGAAGCTAAAGAACTTGAAAAGAAAATAGGAGAAAAAGAGACTCTCCTAGAAGCTGTAAGAGACCCTGAAGCCACGCTTAAAAAATACTCTGAAAAAGTTAAAGCACTTGAAGAAGAAATTGGAAAGCTAAAAGAGAAGTTAAAAGAGTATGAAAGTAAAGCCCCGGAACTTAAAAATAAAATAGACAATAAAATAAAAGAGCTAAGGAATAAGCTAAACAATAATAAAAACAGAATAAACAAGCTTGAAAAAGAAATAAAAGAACTTGGATAAAGAAAAAGTTAATTCAAAAAGTAGGAAAGAATAACAGTTTATTTTCTACACAGAAACCATTAGCCAGACTTCGTTATTTAAAATGAACTCCATCACGAAATGTTAAAATTAATGCTTCCCATAGTAGAGAAACGGAGAAATAAGGAATGAGCATTCATAAGTCTGAAGTTGAAGTTCTTAAGAGAAGATCTTTAGAATTCCTAGAAGAATCCAGAGTCGCGTTAAGAAGAGGCTCATATGATGTAGCATGTTTTTTAGCTGAACAATCTCTTCAACTATATCTAAAACATTCTTTACTTAAAATTGTAGGTGATTATCCTAGAACACATAGTATAAGGAGATTGCTAGGTGAACTCAACAGGGTTTTAAAATTTAAGGAACTTGAAGAATTTATTAGAGCTAATAGAGCAAGACTTTCAGCACTTGAAGATGCATATTTAATGGCTAGGTATTTTATAAAAGAATACAGCAAAGAAGACGCTAAGGACATGGTGGAGCTAGTTGAAGAAACATTGAAGATAATCGATAAGGCAATAGGTGAAGAGAAATGAGCAATTACATTGATACTTCACTGCTTAGAGTAAAAATGCTTAAAGAATGGAAAACATGGGTTCAAAAAATAGCTGAAACCGTGAAAGAATTAGTACCTAATGTTCAAGTCTACGTTATAGGAAGCGTTGTTAGAGGAGATTACGTAGCCGGAAGCGACGTAGACGTTTTAGTAATATCTCCAAACATTCCTGAAAAAATGATTAAAAGAGGAGAAATAAAGGCAGAAATTGAGGAAAAACTTAACCTACCATACTACCATCCTTTCGAAATACATATACTAAGACCTGAAGAAGCAAAGCCGTACCTTAAGAAAATAGGAAAATACGTGTTCAAAGTATTGTAGTAAACATATTTAAATCTGTGTTATTTTGACTATGCATATGAAAGGTGTATTATGTGAGTAGTATTACTATTAGTGTTAGAATATCTAAGAAGCTTAAGGAGAAGATAGATAGGTACGGGATAAAGATAAGTGAAGTTGTTAGAAAAGCTCTTGAAGAAGAAGGTTAGGAAAAAAGAGTTAGAAGAAGTTACTTTAGCTGCTAAGGAGCTTAAAGAATTCTTTTCAAAAATACCTGGTGATGAAATAGTGGAAACTATTAGAGAATAACGGCACAGATAAGTGTATGTGTTTGACTTTAGTGCTATAGCAATACTCCTAAAAAGAACAGGTGAAAAAGCGGTAAAAATTCTTAAAAACCAGCAAACACTTGACCTAGCCCGTTATGAGTTAGGAAACATTATATGGAAAGAAAGTGTTTTAAGAAAAACAATTAGCACAGAAGAAGCCATAAGTAAGGCGAAACACTTAGCTAAACTATTTAAAATAATGGAACTCTTTAAAATAGAAACAGATATAGACTTTGCAGAAACAATGAAAATAGCATCAAAACTTAAACTAACATTCTATGATGCAGCATACTTATACGTAGCTAAAAAATAAACTCAAACTAGTAACAGAAGATAAGGAGCTTAAAGAAAAGCAGAAAAAATAAACATTAAAACTTCATCGGTAATGGAAATCATGAAGGAAAGCTAATTAAGAACCAAACATCTAGTCAATGCTAAAAAGCACTTAAAAACAATATAGAAAAAGAAACATACACAGGAGTGTAGGTGTAGTTTAATTGGTTAACGATGTTATTTCTTTTCTTTCTAGAAAGCCGTTTTCAATCATTGGACATAGAGGAGCTAAGGGTTTAGGTTTAGACTACGAAAATACATTAAAAGGTATAAGTTATGCTTTAAACTTAGGCGTAGATCTTGTAGAGGTTGATGTTAGACTTTCAAAAGATAAAGTACCAGTAGTACTGCACGATGAAGATTTTAGAAGAGTTGCTAATGTCCCCCTGAAACCAAGAGATATGCTTTACGATGAAATAAAGTCGAGGATAAGGATTGGAGGAACAGAGTCAGTACCGTCTCTTAGAGAGGTATTAGAACATGTTGATGGGAAAGCAGGTCTATTTATAGAAATCAAAGAACCTGAAGCTGTAAACCCTGTATTGAGTATTCTAGAGAAATACGGGTACCCTGAATGGGTTGCTGTAGTGAGCTTCCATGAGGAAGTTTTAGAGAAAATAGCCTATATAAAGCCGGAAATAGTAACAGGGCTAATTTACGCTAAGCCCCCAGGGAAAATAGTTGAAGCTAAAAAACTTAAAGCGAAAATAGTACTACCACACTTCAGATTAGCAACAGCAAAAGCAGTAGCGTTTGCTCATAAGTTAAAACTCAAAGTTGTAGCATGGACAGTAAATGAGCCAGGGCAAATAATTAAACTTGCGGTAAACAAGGTAGATGCTATAGCAACAGACTATCCGAAAACAGCATTAGAAGTTAGAAAGAAAATAGTAACAAGTTTTTCTAGCTAAATAAAACAAGTTTTCTTCTGATATTGGCTCTCTTTATCTTATATATATGTGTTTTTAGGAAAAATTATTTATATGGTACACTTTCTATTAAAAATAGGTGCACCATCAATGAGGTACGTAAAAACCACTTTATTCATCATAATCTTACTGGTAGCATTCATGTTCTCTACAGCATTACATGTTCATGCATCATCTACAGAAAAGCCCATAGTAGTTACTACAACGACAGTTCTTGAAAGCATTGTAAAAGACCTTGCAGGCGACAAAGTATCTGTAGTAGTTATCGCATCACCGGCAATATGTCCTGCACACTATGATGTACGTCCAAGCGATGTAGAAGCTTTTAGAATAGCCGATTTAATTTTAGCTCATGGATTTGAACCTTGGATTGAAGATTTAAAGAAAGCGTCAGGCTCTGAAGCTCCAATAGTTTATATTAAAGGTCCATGGAACATGCCTGATCCTTTAAAGCAAAGATATAGTGAAGTTGCTGACGCTATTGAGGAACATTTAGGTATAAGCGTGTCAGATAAGCTTAGCAAGTCTTTAAGCAAAATAGATGAGGTTAAGCAGTGGCTTCTCAGCTTTGCTGAAGAACATGGTTTCAAAGGAACACCTGTAGTTTCTATGTTATGGCAGAAAAGTTTTGTTACATTCCTTGGATTCAAAATTGTTGCTACATATAGGTCTCCTGAAATGGTTTCAGCTAAAGAATACAGTGAAGTAGTGGGAAATGCAACAAAATACGGCGCAGTTTTGGTAATAGATAATTTGCAGAGCGGTGTAGAGTTAGGTGAGAAAATAGCTAGCGAAGTAGGTGCAGTAGAGGTTGCTTTAACAAACTTCCCTGGAACAGCTCCTGGACTAAACAATGTAACAGAGGTTATGAAGTATAATGCCAAGCTACTAGCTAAAGCGCTTGAAGAAGCAACAGCCATGAAGGAGAAAATCATGTTTGAAAGAGAAATAAGCTTCTGGAGAAACACAACATACATTCTCGCGATACTAGCTATAGCACTAGGATTAACCCTAACTTACATAGTATTGAGGAAAAGGTGAATTAACTAATGGTTTTCGGCTTAAGCGTCGAAGAAACAGCTAGGCTCCATGGGCATAAAGGGCCTTGGCTAATGCTTGGCTATAGAGCAGGTAAGCGGGCCAAGGAACTACTTAACCCCATAAGCGAACATGACCTCTACTGCGTAGTTTACGTGCCATTAAAGACTCCGTACACATGCATTATAGATGGAGTGCAGGGGTCAACCAGCTGTACGTTAGGTAAGCAAAACATCGAAATTAAAGAGTCTAGCACAAATAATATAAGAATAGTTTTCATAAACCGTAAAACTTCAAGAAAATTAGAAATGAAGCTTAAAGAAAACGTAGAGGAGGAAATAAATAAGCTATATGAGAAATACGGGCTAGATGGGGCAGCTAAGTGGGTTGAAGGAGAGCAATTATGCAGGCTATTCGAAGAGAAGCTGTACGGCTAGAAAACGTTTGGATCACGTATTCTGGTGCTGGAAAACCAGCTATAAAAGACATTAACTTATCAATACCTCTTGGAGTAGTTGCCCTAATCAGAGGACCTAATGGTGCAGGGAAAACAACACTTATCGAAACGTGTCTAGGACTGCTTAAACCCGTTAAAGGTAATGCATACATGCTAGGCGTTAACACTAAAGATAAGCGCATATTTGAAGTAAGAAGGAAATGCAGCTACGTACCACAAGACTTCATGAAACCTCCTTATGAGCATTATACAGCTAGGAAAGTAATAGAAATGGGTCTATCAAGTAACAGAGTAATAACAGACCCATTACCTGACTATTTTCAATATGAACTAGAATATTACGCTAAAGAATTAGACACATTTAGTTTACTTGAAAAACCAATAGGCATACTAAGTGGTGGTCAACAGCAAAAAATATTCATAATAAGAGCGCTAATTAGGAGGCCTAAACTGCTTTTCCTAGATGAACCATTTTCAAGTCTTGATAAGGAGTCGAGAGAGAAAGTTACGGAAATAGTTGTAAATTACATTAGGAAACATAAGGATTCTTCAGCAATCATAGTTAGCCACTCCTTCAGCAAAATCGAAGAATATGCAGATATTATCGTGACCATGAATAATGGGGTAGTAACTGATATTAAGTTTCAAAGGTAGATAGCCATGCTATTAGCAATTCCCCTGCTAGGCGCTATGCTTAGCGGGTTTATCTGCGGTATGCTTGGATACTATGTTCAAAGATATGGTGTTACAACATTAAGTTTCGCAATAGCGCACTCCGCACTAGCTGGTGCTGCAATATCTCTTGTTTTAGGATTTAACATTACGCTATTCACATTACTCTTTGCTATAACATCGGCTTTACTTATAGGCTATTTGACAAGCAAATCACTTATCAAGCGTGAGCTAATTTGTATGGGTTTATTCTCCTTGTTTAACGCAGTAGCTATTCTAATGCTTTACATGTCGAGCACTAACGTACTGTCTACAGTACAGTTATCAACTATACTATGGGGTAGTGTACTGGCAATAACTTGCGAGAAGATAATTGCCATAGTGGCTATAGTAGCAATTTTTCTAGTATATGCTGTAATTTTTAAGCCCCAAATAGATGCAATACTTTTCGATCAGAAGTTAGCTGAAGCAGAAGGAGTTAATGTAAAACTGCACAGTACAATACTTCTACTATTCGTAGGCTCAACAATAGCCATTATCCTTAGAATAACAGGCGGCTTCCTTGTCTTCTCCCTACTGTATAACCCTGTTGCATCAGCTTTACTGCTGTCAAAGAGAGCAAATATTCAGCAACTAATTTCACCTATACTAGGAAGTAGCGTTGCAGTTGCAGGTCTTTTCGCTAGTTTCATGTACAACCTACCTGTTGGAGCATCAATAGCTCTACTATCATCAGCTACTCTTCTACTATCATACATTTCAAGAACTACGATAAACTACGTACTAGCACAGCGAAGTATACAAAGAAAATATTAGGGAAGCTTTTACCCCTTAAGTTTCCTATCTAATTCTATGAGCTCAGGATGCACAAATCTCCCATCCTTAACAATTACTTCACCATCAAAATAAACTGTAGGGTTCAATATGCTAACATCGGTATGCGCCTTAGCAAGACCTACACTACCCTTAAACTTCGGGGATTGAGAACCAAAACCAAACTCTATCCCTCCATAAACCCTCTCATCCTCCAAAGGTATTCCTCTAAGCCTAGCATTTGGATGAAAACCCCATGAAGCATGAGCTACATAGTACATTTTCTCATCGTTGAAGCTGGCAAGCCACTTTCTAAATATCTCAGCTTCTCTTCCACCAATTACCTCAACTATCCTACCATTTTTAATTATCAGCTTAACTTCATGCCCCAAAACGCCTAATTCGTCAGGAGGCCATATAAAACCGTCAACAACCATAACACCATTTATTGTTTCTTCTACTGGAGCCCACGATATTTGACCTCCCAAAGGCTTGTATATTCCTCTCTCCTTAACTATCCCATCATTATGGTATACCGGCCTCTTAGGATCATTTTCAAACTCCAGCATAGTTCCCTTTGAGGTTTCTGCTTTTACCTTTCTGGCTTTAGCAGTTAACTCTCTTAGCTTATCCCCTAACTTACACATTGCCTCATAGTTTACCTTACCTATTAATCTAATCATCATTTCAGGGTCCATTCCCGTTAACTCGAGAATCCTAGCTCCAGCTTTTAATGCTTCAATATATGCTTTAGTGTGAAGTATGTACATTAAGGGGAAACTTATAATTACATCGCTTCCCCTCATAGCGGCAGCTACATGACCTGGAGGCTCCATGTCAACTTCTTTCTGTGTTTTATATATTAGCAAAGCAGCTTCTCCACTCACAGCATGGGCGGCTGCTGCAACATATTCAAGCATTTTACGGTCAATAGCAGTATCTGAAAGAACAAGAACCTTTTCGCCAGGCTTAACATTAGCTAGTAATTTAACAGTTTTTAAGGCTGCCTCGTATAGTTCCATAAACATGTTCTCGTAGAACACCTTTAAACACCTTCTACATACTTTACAATACAGAATTAAATTTTTAACTATAATAGCATTTTAAATTATTGAGGAATTTGCAATGGTGCTCCATGTAGGCTTTCTAACAATAGGGCAAAGTCCTAGAGTAGATGTAATGGAGGATGCTTCTAAAATTCTAAGCAAGAAAATAAAAGTCACTGAAGCAGGAGCATTAGATAATCTCACAAAAGAAGATATTGGGGGAGAGTTAAAACCTGAACCAGGACATGTAGTTTATGTTACAAGGTTACGCAATGGTTCAATGGTTAAAATATCTAAGGAGAAAATTCTCCCACTATTGCAGGCGAAGATTAAGGAAATTGAAGAGAAAGTAGACATTATAGTTATTCTATGTTCAGGAGAGTTTCCAGAGTTTGAAAGTAAAGTTCCCATAATATATCCTGATAAACTTTTGAAATCTTTTGTCCAGGGAATTTCATTTAAAGGTGTTCTTGGAGTATTAATACCTGTCAGTGAGCAATTGGATTATGCTAAAAGAAAATGGGGAAGTTTTGCGGAAACACTAGTAGTTAAGAACATTTCTCCGTACACTGCTGAAGAAGAATACTTTAAGGCAGTAGCATGGGAACTATCTAAGAGTAATCCTACATTAATAGTAATGGACTGCATAGGGTATAGTTTAAAACATAAAACTATAGTTCATGAAATTACGGGTAAACCTACCATATCTACTAGGGGCATCGTATTTAGGGTTCTTAACGAGCTTGTTGAATAAGAGACTTTATTAAATTTTATTCATCGATACTTTTTCCCCTTATATAAAAAATTGAAACGTTAAATTTAACTATTAGAAGAATTGGTTATATTCAGTAGTGTGCGGGTGATAAAAATTTCAAGAAGTGTGAAAGGAGTAACGTCGGCGAAAATAATAGCAGTAGTCATAATCGTAATTATCATAGCTGTAGCAGCTTTCATGTTAGCTATGAAACCACCTGCAGAAACAACATCTCCTACGGTATCGCCTTCACCTGGTAAGGTCTTAGAGTTCGTATATGGAACTACGCAGGAAACTGGAACTTTCGATCCTGCAAAACATAGAGATGAAACGGAAACAATGTATGTAGTTAACACCTATGACCCACTACTCTATCCAACGAAAGGCGGACCACCTAAACCATGGGTTGCTGAGAAATGGGAAGCAAGCGAGGATGGTAAAGTATGGACGTTCTACATTAGGAAGGGAATAAAGTTCCATAGTGGTAGAGAATTAACTGCTGAAGATGTTGCTTTCAGTATGCAAAGAGTTTTAGACTTAGGAACAGGTTTCTCATTCCTATGGAAAGGACTTGTTGAGAAGGTTGAAGTAGTAGATAAGTACACGGTAAAGTTCTACCTGGCAAAACCTTTCGCCGAATTCCCAGCAACTTTAATACACTTGCTCATTGTTGACAAGGAGGAAGTTCTCAAGCATAAACAGGATGGGGCTTTTGGAGAATATGGAGACTACGGGCAGGCATGGCTGGCGGAGCACGATGCTGGTTCAGGACCATACAAGGTTGTTGAGTTTAAACGTGGTGAAAGAGTTGTTCTAGAGAAGTTCGAAGACTACTGGGCAGGATGGAGCCCTGGAAAACCTGGTAGAGTAATAATATTGATAGTTGGTGAGCAAGCAACTCTAGTTTCGATGCTTAAGAAAGGAGAGGTCGACATGGTTGAACAATGGTTACCTGCAGATACTTTTGAAGCATTAAAGAAGGAACCCGGAATTGTCGTTAAAGAAGACCCCGACGCTAAACTGTTCTTCGTATCTATGAACAATAAGAAACCACCATTCGACGATGTTAATGTAAGGAAAGCTGTTAGTTACGCAATAGACTATGAAGCAATAATAAAGAATGTGTTTAGAGGAGGCGTTCAAGCAGCAGGGCCAATACCGGTAATTGCTCCAGGACACTGTGATGAAGTAACTGTGTATACCTACGATATTGATAAAGCTAAAGAATACATGGCTAAGTCGAAGTATGCTGGGCAAACACTTAAGGTGCAGTATGTTTACGTTTCAGGAGTAGCTGTTGAGGAGCAAGTAGGGCTGATAATTAGGGAAGGTCTTAAGCAAATAGGTATAGAGGTTGAACTAGTACCTGAGCCATGGAGCAGAATCGTCGAACTAGTTAAAACACCGGAAACAACACCGGACATGGTAGCAATATTCCATACACTAAAGTATCCATCGCCGGACAGCCATACTTACTTAATGTTCCATCCAAAAGCACATGGAACATACATGTCATGTATGTGGTACGAGAATGACGAAGTAACCCAGCTACTTGACCAAGCAAGAACAACACTCGACCAGGAAGAAAGATATAGGCTATACTGTGAAGTAACTAAGAAAGTAACTGAAGATGCTGCAGCGCTCTTCATAATAAACCCGGTACATAGAATAGCGTTCAGAGACTACGTTAAAGGATACGACTACATAGGGATACTAGGTTTTGATCTAAGATTCTACAACCTAGATATAAGCGGAAAACCATGAGGGCAGTGATTAGTGAAATTTAGAGACTATGTGATAAAGAGAGCACTACAAATACCACTAGCTCTCTTCGGACTTTCAATACTAATTTTTTACATTACCCGAGTTATGCCCGGAGACCCCGTTAGACTATATTTAGGGTTGGAAGCAACAGAAGAACAAGTTGAAATGTATCGTAAACTCTTCGGCCTGGACAAACCAATTCACATACAATACATTGAATATTGGAAGAATTTCTTCACAAAAGGTACTCTAGGCTTATCACTATATACTGGAAGAGATGTTGCTAAAGATGTTGCAGAATACTTACCATCAACACTTGAATTAGTTATTGTGGCCATGGTGTTCTCAGTTATAATGGGAGTTATTTTGGGCGTTGTCTCAGCAATGTATAGAAATAAATGGTTAGATAATGTGTTAAGAGTTATAGCTATAGCTGGAGTTTCTCTTCCAAGATACTGGGTTGCTATATTATTCCAGTTAGCATTAGCTTACTACCTTAACCTACTACCTATGACTGGTAAGATAAGTACACACCTAATGGTTGAAAGAATAACAGGGTTCACTATCTTAGACAGTCTAATAACCGGGAATTGGGAAGCATTCATAGATACTTTAAGACACTTAATTTTACCTGTCATAGCACTATCTTTGTCACCAATAGCTCAGATAATGAGGCTTGTAAGAGCAAGCATTCTTGAAGAACTCCATAAACCCTATGTTTCAACACTAATATCCCTAGGCCTACCATTCAAAATAATATACTACAAGTACATGTTGAGAAGCGCTTTCGTAGTAGCTTTAACAATAATAGGGCTTCTCTTCGGCTTCTTCATATACGGAGCTTTCGCAATAGAAATAGTGTTTGGATGGCCTGGTATTGGATGGTATGCTGTAGAAGTAGGGTTAGCCAAGGACTTTAACGCAATAGTAGCTGTAGTTATGCTCATAGGCCTAATATATACGTTAACGAACTTCGTTGTCGACATTATCTACGCGTACCTTGACCCAAGAATTAGGATTAGAATGGGGATGAAGTAACAATGGCTGGAAGCACTATTAAACACTATAGGCTTAAACTAGCCCTATACAAGATAAAACATAGCCCAACAACAATGGCTGGAGTAGCTATAGTAGCAATATTTGTGTTTTTGGCTTTATTCGGAGAATACATAGCTCCCTATCCTGAAGACGCATATTCAATACATATTGAAAGAAAATTCCTACCACCATCCCTCGACCACTTATTTGGAACAGACGCTGTAGGTAGAGATATTTTTAGCAGAGTTATTTTAGCTACAAGAGTCTCCTTAGGTATAGGTGTAGGGGTAGTCATTTTATCTGTTCTCATAGGTTTCCCCCTAGGGCTACTTGTAGGGTACATTGGCGGAATATGGGAAGCAATAGTTATGAGGCTTACCGATATTTTCCTTTCAATACCTTCAGTAGTTTTAGCAATGGCAATCGCGGCAATGGTTCAGCCTACACTGGAAAACGCAATGTTCGCCTTAGTTATAGGGTGGTGGCCATGGTATGCTAGGTTGGGTTTCGGATTAGCTTCTACACTTAAAAACGAAGACTATGTTTTAGCAGCTAAAAGCTTCGGTGCAGGATGGGGGCACATAGTGTTTAGGGAGATACTTCCAAACGCAATCCCAATACTTGCTGTTAAAGCGTCTCTAGACGTAGGCTATGCTATACTTGCAGAAGCACTACTCGGCTTCATAGGTTTCGGAGTAAGACCTCCAACACCTGAATGGGGTACAATGCTTAGCGAAGCAAGAATATACCTCCCAAACATATGGTGGTACGCTACATTCCCCGGTTTAGCAATATTCCTAGCAGTAATGGGATTTAACCTGTTAGGAGATGGGCTGAGGGATATCCTCGATGTACGTGAAATATCGTGAAAAATGAGGGGGAAATCATGAGCATCCTTGAAGTAAAAAACCTTACAGTATATTTCAAAACATTTGCTGGTCTTTCAAAAGTAGTTGAAAACATATCTTTCACTTTAGGAAAGGGCGAAAGCTTAGCCTTAGTAGGTGAAAGCGGTAGCGGAAAAACAACAGTTCTTAAAACAGTATTAGGAGTTTTACCTTCAAACGCTATGGTTAAAGGGAAACTATTGTTTAGGGGAATAAACCTTCTAGAAACAGGTAATGAAGAACTTTCTAAAATTAGAGGGACAGAGATAACATATATTCCTCAAGAACCATTAGCCGCACTTAACCCCCTCTATACCATTGAAGACCACTTCCTAGATAGGCTTATTCTAAGCGGTAAATCGAAAACAGGAATACTTAGCTACATTAGGCTTAGGCGTAAAATTTCTCCGAAACTGAAAAATATAATGCTTAAATATTTGGAGAAAGTCAAAATACCTGACCCGGAAAGAGTTCTTAAAAGCTACCCTATGCAGCTTAGCGGAGGAATGCTTCAAAGAATACTAATAGCTTTAGCTATAGTTTCTAATCCAAGCATACTTTTAGCCGATGAACCGACAACAGCACTTGATGTTGTAACTCAAAAGGAAATAATAGAACTTCTTAAAGAACTGCAAAGGGATTTAGGTTTGAGCATATTATACGTTACACATGATCTTGGAGTAGCTAGAACAATAGCCGACAAAGTAATAGTTATGTATGCTGGCCACATGGTTGAAGAAGGAAAAACAAGTAAAGTACTAGCAAATCCACTACACCCTTACACTAAAGGCCTAGTTGACTCCATACCTAAACTTGTTGGAGGAACACTACATGGAATAGAAGGAGGCCTCATAGACTACATAAACCCGCCTAAGGGCTGCAGATTTCATCCAAGATGCCCTAAAGCAAGAGATATTTGTAGAAGAGAAAGACCTAAACCAGTTGAAATAAATGGTAGAAAAGTTTACTGCTGGCTCTACGGTGAAGAGTGAATGCCCGACTACATTCTTGAAGTAAAAAACCTTAAAAAGTACTTTCCAATTACCGCAGGAATATTTAACAGAATCATTGGATGGGTTAAAGCAGTAGATGGTGTAAGCTTTTCAGTAGAAAGAAATACAACCTACGCCATAGTTGGAGAAAGCGGCTGCGGGAAATCAACACTCGCCAGAACAATTATAGGAATATATGAACCAACATCCGGAAGCATATTCTTCAACGGCATAGACATAACTAAGCTTAAGAGAAGAGAAAGAATACGTATTCTAAGGAGAATGTCAATAGTTTTCCAAGACCCAACATCTTCACTAAACCCAAGACATAAAGTTGTAGACATAATAACAGCTCCTTTAAAAGTCCATAAAATAGGTTCTCCTTCTGAAAGGGTAGAGAAAGCTAAGGAGCTTGTAAAAATTGTTGAACTCGACGAATCCTTCCTTAATAAGTACCCTCACGAGCTAAGTGGAGGGCAAAGACAGAGAGTAGCAATAGCCAGGGCGTTAGCTTTAGAACCTGAGCTAATACTACTTGACGAGCCAACATCAGCTCTAGATGTTTCAGTACAAGCTAAAATCCTGAACCTACTTAAACAGCTTCAAAGAAAACTAAAGCTAACATATATTCTCATAACACATAACCTAGGCGTTGTAAGAAACTTCGCAGACCACGTTTCAGTTATGTATGCTGGGAAAATAGTTGAAACAATAACAGTAAACAAAATATTTTCTGAACCAAAACACCCATACACTAGAGCATTGATTGACGCAATACCCTCAGTTACACTGGAAGAGGAAGAGCTTGTTAAAAAACTAGGGTTAAAGATCAAACCGGGCGAGCCTCCATCACTCTCTAATCCTCCACCTGGATGTAGGTTTCATCCAAGATGCCCACTTGCTACTGAGAGGTGTAAAAAAGAAGAACCTAAACCAGTGCTTATAAGCAGTGATCATGTAGTGTTTTGCCATTTATTCTCCTAAAGTGGTGCTCCCTTCCTCACAATTTCCCTAATACTTCCATGAACTTTCAGTATTGTTTCCCAGTCTTTTTCATCGTAGAAGCTTATTCTCCCAGCAGTGTAGTCTTTAGCGACTTCCAGAACAAACCTTGCTGCCTGGTCTAAAGCATAAACATTAGTTACACCCGTAGCTGAACCTGGAACAGGCATTCGTGTTGTAGTAGCTACACCTATTACAGGGGCTGCAGTGTAAATCCATGGCTGAACCATACTGTTTATATGGTATATCTTAGTGGAAAACGGTAGAATATCCTGCATTGTTAACGGAACTATGACCGGAGGTTCCCCTGTAACTCTAGTGTAGATGTCAAGTATTTCATCTGACACTTTAAGAATCCATCCTTCCTTAACAACATGGGTTATCGCGAACCCTGTGTAGTTTATTACTCTATTTGCTTTCGTAGAATCGATGGAGAGTATTGCTTGCATTCTATCGTCAACTTCCTCCCTAAGTAGCGTAAATATGTCAACGGGGGAATCCATCATGGGAACAGGTTTGTAAGGCTTAGTTGGAGCATGAGTAGTTACGTGCGTCGTTACTATAACGTCTCCTTTCAGAACATCACCGTACTCTGCCATTTCAGCTAACTTGTAAAGCACTGATAAAGCAACAATTGCCCCGTCAGCATCAGAAACTAACCCTAAAAGCTCAGGTCTAGCACCAACACCTCCCAACCTACCTATAACTCCTAACGTTGGTCCTTTACCCTCACCCCTAACAATTCCTTTAACAAATAATGTTGAGCCTTTCTTTCCTCTAATTTCCTTGAAAGCTAAAGTTATTCTTCCGCTTCTTTGAAGAAGCCCTCTAAGCTCCTTCTCCTCAACACGAGGTTTATCGAGAACCTTTATTACGTCGAGAATATATCTTAGCATACTCAAAACTTTCACCTCACAAGTATAGTTGATATGTAGGTTGTAATAGGTTTACCTAAAGCTGACTCTAAAATACTATAAACTTCTCTGTATTTTAACCCTGAACCAAGCGGTATCTGTGTCTTATCAATAACCACCATATGGACTTCCATGTTTCTTTTCAGTTCAGCACTTAGAATAGGCTTAGCTCCCTCAACATCAACTAGCGTTATAAGGTCAGGAAATGTTGCTACCCTTTCTCCTTTAGAGTTTTCAAGAGTCATAAACTCGTTCATATATGTTAACTCGTAGCTTTTGCTCCCACATTTAAGAACAGCTTTCCCTACGTCAAATCCGCCTTTCGTTTCTAGTTCTAGCGACTCAATAGTGCATTTTTCGAAAAACCTTCCGCTAAATCTACTAGCTAATTTGTGAAGAGCTTCTAAAGGTTCGCTAAAGTGTTTAAGTAAAACTTCGCCTATTTCAATAGCTAGCGAAACCGCTCCAACAGCGGCATTTCTCAGCAAATAATCTACGGTAACAGGGTTTCTTGTAACAGCGACTGCGCCGTAAATACTAGCGATACTCCTAATTACCTTTGAACATTCAAGTAAAGGACCTTTAATAACACCTGAAACATGATTCACTGCCGGGGAACCTACGCTAAACGATTGAACGCTAACGTAGTTTTTTAGCCTATGTAAACCCATAGACCCCATAAGTATTGTAGGATGAGCTCTACCATCACATGGAGCATCAACTACAGGCAACCCTAAAGCAGCAGCTTGGATCCAAGCTGCAATAGTATTCAACCCCCCATTTTCGGAGCTAATTAACCCTGCTAACTTCCCTATTTCCTTCTCAATTATTCTTGCAGCTTCTATGTAATTGAACGGTTTAAGAACACCTTTACCCTTAATCTGCGAACCTACAGTTGAAGCTGTGACTACAATTCCCTTCCTTTCCAGTTCACTCGGTGAAGTAAGAACAATATTTCCTATTTCTAAAGCAACTTCTCCTAGCCTCATACCCTCTTCTATGGATCCTCCTCCACCTCCTCCTAGAAAAGCACCACCATAAACAGCTGCTTCCAATACTTTCCTACTATTTATGATTTTCATGCTTTCCAAACACCGTTCTCTATAATTGTTTCCCGCGAACAACAGCTTCAATATCTTTCTTTAAAATATCAATTTCTACATTAGCGTTTAAACCCTTTTTAGCTACACTTTTCACCGAGACCACCACTTAAGAATCTTAGATAAGCATAAACAAAACTCCTATAAAATCTTAAATGCAAACAAAAACATCCGTAAGCTAATAAAATGGGTGCGAGAATAATTTGCAAAGAAATTAAGTTTTCCATTAACTAATTTCTAATATTATTGTACATGAATGGGTTTGTTTACGGTACTCGGTTTTACTTTTAAACTTCTTAACGATTTTCCACCATAATAGCATGTTATTCATTATAAGTTATTTCCTTAGCTTACATTTTTAATAGCTTACTCTACCCAGTATTTTGCTTCAACGCTTTTCCTTACTCCTAACTCTCCTATAAACCTCCAAAGACCTGTTCGTGGCTTTACAATTTCAACACCTAATTGTTCAGTAATGGCATCACTTAAAATTACTTCGTATTCTCCAGGAACAGAAACCGCTTTTGCTTTAACCCATTCTGAAACTTTATCTTTAGTCTTTACTCTTACTTCTACTTCGCCGAGAATATATGTTGTAACTTCAGCTCCTACAACCTTATAGCGTTCACCTTTAAGTTCTTCAAGCTTAAACCCTAAGGCCCTAGCTAGAGCTAAGGGGATATGTAACTCAGGTTCGTCAGCCTCGTAACCGCTATTAACTAGTGCAGCACTACTTACAACTTTGTTTTCACGTTTAATCTCAACGAGAACTCTTACACCCATTTAAACACCTCATAATTCTCTATGGGCTTTATGAAACTTACCAAACCTTTTAGAAATAAACCTAGATCTCCAAGTTTTCAAAGAAATAAACCTACCAAACTTACTCAACTACACCACCTACCCAAGCGAATTTTTAGCGTAAACTTGTATAAAACATTACATATAAGCTTAAAGCAATGTAGCAATTAAATACAAGACCGATAACTTCATTAAACTAATGTGTTTACATACCTTGGTGCAAACAAGCTAACGTTTAAATTCAACCTAAACATAACATTCCAAAGGTGCTTAAGCTCTTGAACACTTTATTATTGTCTATAGTGGCCGTTTTTCATAACGCTAAAACTTAAACTACACGTTAGCATAGCTATCTTCGTTGGAGCTATTGTACTTGCCGTTTTAAGCTCAATTAATTTAAATGAGCTACTTCTTTTACTTCTAAAAACCTCTCTAAGCATCGAAACTTGGAGGCTTGTAATAATAATTTCTTCAGCTATAGGGCTTAGTGTTGCTATGGACTTGAAAGGATTACTAGGTAAACTTACAGAAACCTTGGAAAACATAGGTACTAAAACAGCTTTATACATTGCACCAGCACTAATAGGTCTCGTACCCATGCCTGCAGACGCGGTAGTCTCGGCTTCCATGGTTAAAGACATTGCTAGGAAAACTAACTTAACACTTGAAGAGGCAGCTTTCCTAAATTATTGGTTCAGACATATCATAGAGTATTCTTGGCCCATATATCGAGGGATAATTCTTACAGGGATAATTTCCTCCATAAGCATAGTAGACACTGTAAAAACATTATGCTCCATGACCGCTATTAACGCGTTAATAGGGTTAGCTATAAGTTATTACATTTTCAAGAAAAACCGCTTAAGAAAAAGCTCATTGTAAAAAGAATTCCTCTTTAAAACAAATTTTAGAGAAATTTACATATTCAACATGGCCTATTTTCCTAGTAATAGCATTAATTTTAGTTTTAAAGATAGATGCGTCAATAGCGTTTCCTACATCACTTATAATGCCTATAATCGCTGGCGATTTTAAAGCAGGCGATGTAACTAAAATACTGAGGAAGGCATTAGACCCCAAAATAGTATTTCTACTAATAGCAGCAATGTTCTATAAAGCGATAGTCGAGTATACTAATTTAGCTTACCAAATATTTAATCTACTACTTGAAAGCAGAATTCCAGAATACTTCATTTTATCTATCCTACCATTCATTGTAGGCTTTACTACAGGAATTTCATTTGCTTTCGTAGGCATAACATTCCCCCTACTTGTCCCAATAATAGGGCAAGGAAGCATAGATTCTGGAGCCCTAATTCTATCTTATGTAAGTGGAATGGCAGGTGTATTACTTTCACCAATGCACCTATGTTTAGTACTTTCAATAGACTACTTTAGAGCGAAATTCCCTGAAACATATAACCTTGTATTATTTGCTGTTTTAGCTTCAATGGTTTCAGCTTTTACGATATATTTAAGCTTATGACTATACCTAACTAGGTTATTGAACATTAAGTTTTATAGTGTAACAGTAAATGATATATTTTAAATCCAACGTAAACCCTTGGTAAAGCAAATTCCATTAGGGCAAAAGCTGATGAGCGATAAAAGCTTAGTTAGAGAAGTTATAAGGATTTCATGGCCTATGATTATTAGCGAGCTTAGTGATAGCTTATACTCTATAGCGGACACATACTTTGTTTCGAAACTAGGTACAGCTGCTTTAGCGGGTGTTGCCGTAGGCTCCTACCTATCATGGCTTTTCTTCGTAACCATAATCCCCTTCACAATGGGCTTACTAGTCTATGTTGCTCAAAGCTATGGTGCGAAAGAAGTTCTTAAAGCAAGGAAAGCTATAGGTGAAACAATAATTTACAGCTTACTTGTGGCTATTATAGTTTCCCAAATAGTTCACCATAACTCCACGTTCTTCATAAGCTTAATAGCCGGACCTAACCCTGGAGTTGTTGGGGAAGGTGTCGCATATTTTTCTATAAGAATCCTTGGATTACCCCTATCAGCAATAGCTTTCCTCATGGACTCGTCCCTTAGAGCTATTGGTGCAACAAAATACTCCATGGTAGCTATAATGTCAAGTACGGGGTTAAACGTAATTCTAGACCCAATACTCATATTTGGCCTATTTGGAGCACCAGCATTAGGTGTTAAAGGTGCTGCACTAGCTACAGTACTGTCAATAGGCTACATTATACCTTTAGAATTTTTCTTCCTAAGAATAACAGGTATTTCTCCAAAACTTAGTTTCAAAGAAAAATACGTTACAAAAATTGTTAAGCTTGGAACACCAATAGCAGTTGAAAGGGCAATACACTCTATAGGAGGTAACGCCTACATAGCGTTTATTGCGCGATGCGGTGAAATAGCGTTAGCAGCTCACCAGATAGGTATTAGAATTGAAAGCTTCATCTACATGCCCGGGTTCGCATTCATGGTTGCATCATCATCCCTAGTAGGTCAAAGAATAGGTGCAGGAAACATAGGTGAAGCAAAGAAAATAGGTTGGGAAACTGCAAAAGTAGCTACAGCAGTAATGACTCTTCTAGGCTTAATAGCTGCAATCACATCATACTACATAGTCAAACCCTTCTCACCATCAGAAGAAGTTGCAGGGCTGGCCGCCATATATCTGATACTAGCCGGGCTAAGTGAACCAGGCTTAGCCCTAGCTATGACACTAAGTGGAGGGATAAGAGGAGGAGGAAACACCACAGTCCCCATGGCAATTAACGCCCTAGGCCTATACCTGTTCCGAATAGTACCAGCAGCAATACTAATAACAATCCTAGGAGTTATAGGGGCGTGGACGGCGATGTTCATAGACGTATATTTAAGAGGAATAATCTTCACAATAGTCTTCAAAAAATTCTTCACCAAACTAGCTAGAAAAATAGTTTAACATGAACTTAACACGTCATGGAATTTTAAAGCGCTAATAATATCGCAAGGTTATGATTATACACGGTAAAGGTAAAAAATAAATCAAGCTTAGGCAATGATAGTTTATGATGGAAATGTCAATATTCGCTAAGTTTGCTAAGAAGTATTTTGAGGAAAGCGAAAAAGATTTAGAAAGAGCTATAAGAGCATTTAATGTAAACGATTATTCCCAAGCAGTTTTCTACGCTCAACAATCAGTAGAGAAAGGGGTTAAGGCAATGCTTGAATTTAAGAAGAAAGTAGTTTATAATCACGGACCAGAACTAATATCCATATTTAGCGACACGTTCTCATCTGAGTGGAGAGAAGAATATAACATCATAGTTGAAGCTCTAGAATACCTAACAGAATACTATACCCGCGCAAGATACCCGTTCCTTTTCAGAGGAGAAGTTTATGGACCAAGCGATATCATAACAAAAGACATAGCAGAGAAAGGAATAGAGTTAGCAAAGAAAACGGTTAAGGTGGTTAAAGATTTCCTTAGAAGAAACAATATCATCTAAAATAGTTGAAACAATTGAAAACCTGGGAAGAAAAGTTTTAGCAATAATAGTTTTCGGAAGCTACATCTACAACCCACGTAAAGCCAAGGACATAGACATAATAGTAGTTATAGACCATCTCAAAAACATAAACGATAAAATCAAACTAGAAACAGAAACAACAATCAAACTTAGAAAAACATTAAAGAAAAACATAGATCTCCAAATATTTGACGTTCCAAGCTTCAACGAAAACCTAACAGTAGGAACATTCCTAACAGGACTAGTACTAGGATACAAAATACTACAAGACAACATAGGCGTAGAAGAGAAAATCCAAGAATTCATAAGAAAACTAAGCAAAGAAGAAAAATACGTTTACATAAAGAAAAGAAAATGGAATCTAGCAGCAATAGCTAAAACGAAAAGTAAATAGCTAATTTATGTCTGAAATCGTGACTTTAGATACAACGTTTATGATGTCTTTATCTGTTGTTAGCGGCTTAGCATTCCTTACCATACATTGCGCAGCCACTAGTCCGTCAAAATAGTCTAAACCGTACTTTTCAGTAAGTACAGCTGCTATAGTGAAATCTTGGGGAATTATTGGTTCAATGGTTTCGGCGGGAATTAGTTTCTCTAAGAACTTCCAAGTTTTTAACCTTTCATCTAATGTAAACCCCCTTGAC
>Ga0190308_1000186_pt1 | contig 20775 bp, 19 predicted proteins | sample 48700756_MG_FD_165050 | JGI IMG/M metagenome (GOLD analysis project Ga0190308, IMG submission 165050) | Hydrothermal vent sediment bacterial communities from Southern Trench, Guaymas Basin, Mexico - 4870-07-5-6_MG | ecosystem: Environmental > Aquatic > Marine > Hydrothermal vents > Sediment ...
CGGTACTACCATAAAAACAAATTTCGATATTTAGATATTACTGTTGGTGGCACTTCAAAGTTAATTGTGGATAGGTAAATTTCCCATCTTGATATGTGATGTACGACAGCATGACAACTGTGGAATCATCCACAATTAACATTGTGGTCCCATCTGGCGAAATATATATAGTGCCAAGTGTATACACATTTCATGCGATTGTGGGGAGCATGTTTGTTTGTAGCCAGTCTTCTGATGCTACTGCCCCTGCAATCCGCAGTAACCGCATGCGACTGTGATTTTACAGCAACGATATCATTAGATGATAACCTGGCAAGTGAGTTAGCAAATGAAACTTTTCTATACACGAAACCCAACCTGAGTGAGAGAGAATCTATTAAGAGTATTCTTGAAAATCCAGCAATAGTGGGTCATGCAGAGAAAGAATTTATCCAAAATATCGTAACTGCACAGAGGTATACGAATGTTTTTTGCTCGTTCAGCACTACAAAAATTCTAGTGATACTATGGCTTATATTCTGTTTTTGTATAGGATGGATTGCAAGAGGATGGTTTGATAAGTGGCAGGAAACACATCAGGGTAACGAAACTTTACTCCGCTGACAGTGACAATAGCATCAGAACATGGTAACGTGAGGGATAAAGATGGTGCAGAGGGCTTTCCTTTTATCCTGTTTTTGATTTTTCTTCGTATCCTTTTCCAGGTCATGCTGCAAAAAATAGTAGCGATGTGTACAATGCATTGTTTCAAATCGAGGATACGCGAATATCGGAGAATAATTTGACGGGATGCGGTGAATATGGAGAAGTAAGGGGATGGGTACTGCAGAATTATCCGCTATCAATCTTTCAACTCTGGCTGTAATATCTCATCTGGCGGGTGTTAGGGGCTAACTATAGATAAGATACCCATTTATGGTTATCGTGATATCCTGTATCACACCTAAAAGGATAGAACGTATCTCGTCTCCCAAATAATTTCGAAGTACTCTGTTGCCCGCTATGTCCAATATATCTTCATAAAGATACACCGGAATCACAACCATTTTTTACTACCTTATCAATATCATCTTGGTGATGATAACATGAAGGTGCTGGTGACGGATAAACTCGCCGATGAAGCGATAAAGATGTTGAAGGATAATAACTTTGAAGTTAAGTACGAGGAGCTCGACCACGATTCTCTGCTGAATGAGATAGCGGGGTACGATGCCCTGATAGTGAGAAGCAGAACAAAAGTCACGGCGGATATCGTTGAGAAGGGCGCATCCGGGAACCTGAAGGTCATAGGAAGAGCAGGTATAGGCGTGGATAATATAGATGTCAAGAAGGCAACGGAGCTTGGGATAAAGGTGGTCAATGCACCAACGGGTTCAACGATCAGCGTCGCCGAGCTTGCGGTTGCGCACATGCTTGCGCTCGCCAGATCCATACCAAAAGCGGACAGTTCCATGAAGAGGGGAGAATGGATAAAGAAACAGTTGAAGGGAGTAGAACTCTACGGCAAAACCCTCGGTCTCATCGGCTCCGGGAGGATAGCCCAGCATGTTGCGAGAATAGCGAGAGGTCTCGGAATGAATATCCTCGTGTACTCTCCTCACTGCACCGACGAAAAAGCCCAGAAAATGGGAGCAAAGAGAGCGACACTGGAAGAAGTTTTGAAAGAATCAGACTTTGTATCCCTCCACATTCCAAAAACAGAGGAGACATACCATCTTATCGATGAAGAAAAACTATCTCTCATGAAACCAACCGCATATCTCATAAACTGTGCAAGGGGAGGAGTTGTTGATGAAGACGCTCTCTACAGATTCCTCAAAGAGGGAAAAATAGCGGGAGCAGCAATAGATGTTTTCGAAGAAGAGCCCCCCAAAGGAAGCAAACTCCTGGAACTGGAAAATGTTATCCTTTCTCCTCACATCGGGGCAAGCACCAGGGAGGCGCAGATAAGAGCGGGAACGATATGTGTGGAGCAAGTCATGAAGGTGTTGAGAGGAGAAGAGCCGGATTTCTGGGTAAACAGGCAATGAAAAAATTTGATGATATCCTTTCAAGGATAGGAGACAGAATGCGAGAACTCGACAGCATAAGGGAGAAAGCTCTCTCTCAATCCAGAGAGATTATACTGAATTGCAGGAAGTGCATACAATCCATACATAACGGCGATTTTGAAAGGGCAAGAAAACACCTCACATCAGCCGGTCGAAGATTGAAAACTCTCTACAAAATGCTCGATGGTTATCCGGAGATTAAGAGTGCTGGATTCGTTGAAAATGCATCCCAGGAGTTTGTTGAAGCGAAATGCCTGTACAATCTCGAGAGGAAAGGGGAGCTTCCCGACCCCGATAAACTCGGTGTACCATACGTGGCTTTCCTGCTGGGTCTGTGCGATTTGATAGGTGAACTGAGAAGATTCTCTCTCGACTCCATGAGACATGGAAACATAGATGATGCGAACCGCTATCTGGAAATGATGGAGGAGATATACGAATCCATCATGGATTTCGAGTACCCTTCTTCTCTGAAAAGAAAGCAGGATATTGCGAGAGGCCTGATAGAGAAGACGAAGAGCGAACTCGCCGTCGCCAGCTGTGAGAAAAGGATAAACGACAGGATAGAGGAATTCAGGGGTCTGCTCGATATCGTGGAGAAGAATAAACTGGAGGAAAAGAAAAAAAGAGAAAAACCAGACCTGGATATAGACAGGGTGTGGTAAAAATAGACTTTTCAAAACCTATAAATATGCCATCAATCTCTGGGTGAGGGGCAGATGGGACAGCCGGCTGGCCTTATATACGGAGATGTTGGAACAACGAGATTCAACTTCATCGTAGAGGATCCCACTTTACAGAAGTTCGATTATATATCAACATATCACAAGGAAGGAACCATACTTGCGCAGGTGACAGAGATAAAGAGGATATCCGACTTACCTTATGAAAGCATAAAAGCACTTTATGGAAACGGCGATAACTCGCCAAAAAGAATAGAGAGCAGTTTAACCGCAAGAGCAGAGGTTATTGGTTACAGAGATGAGAGGGGATTGCTTCAAACTCCAAGAACACCTTTTGAGATAGGTCAACCCGTTTACAAGGCCGAAGAATCTCTGGTCAGAAAGGTACTTGGACTGTACGCAGATGAAAAGGCGGGAGCCTACATAGGTCTATTGAAGGGTCATGATATTCCCGTTTATCTTTCAATAGATACGCTCGTGCAGAAACATGTTTGTATACTCGCAAAAACGGGCGCCGGCAAGAGCTATGCATGCGGAGTCCTCATTGAAGAATTGCTGAAAAAAAAGATACCGGTGGTTATAATAGATACCCATGGAGAGTATCCCTCCCTCGCTCATCCCAATAAGAACAAGAAAGAACTCAAGTTGATGGAGAGATTTAGGATAAAGCCCAGAGGGTATGCGAGCCAGATAGTGGAGTATTCTCCTTTCCCGAGGAGAAAGGGGGAGTTGTTGAGACTCAACGGTGTGAATCTTGAAGCAAGAGAGATTCTTGACCTTCTCTCCGCAAAGCTCACCGGACCGCAGATAGGCGTTCTGTATCAGGCAATAAAGGAACTCAAGGAGTTCAAGGAAACATACACGCTCAGAGACATCATAGAGAGAGTATCTCTATCGAAGAGTAACGCAAAGTGGAATGTCATGACCGCCCTCGATGCCTTGAATTCCACGGGTATTCTTTCTGATCAGGGTATATCCCCTCAGGATATAGTCAAGAAGGGCAGGTGTTCCATCATCAATCTGAAAGGTGTCCCCCCCGATGTTCAGGAAATCGTGGTGGCGAGATTGACAAAGGAGCTCTTCGATGCGAGGAAAGCCGGACTTATTCCGCCATTCATGTACATAGTTGAGGAGGCACACAATTACTGTCCCGAGAGGGGTTTTGGAAACGCCATATCTTCCCAGATATTAAGAACGGTCGCATCTGAAGGAAGAAAGTTCGGTATGGGTCTGTGCGTCGTGAGCCAGAGACCCGCAAAGGTTGATAAGAACGTCATATCACAGTGCAACACACATCTTATACTCAAGGTTACCAATCCAAATGATGTGAGAGCGATCATCCAGTCGGTGGAGGGATTAACCACGGATACCGCGGACGAAATCCAGAGATTGCAGGTTGGAGTCGCTCTCGTATCTGGAGGAAGCCTCGCTAAACCGGTGATGGTTGAGATCAGAGTTAGAGAGACAGACCACGGAGGGAGGTCTGCCAAGATCATAGCGGGTGAGGAAATCCCGATCGATTTCAGAGCCACCAAGATGAAGAGAGAAGAATTACCCCAAATACCCGCGCCCGCCATGACGGGTTCAGCTCAACAGGTGAAGAAGGAAAAGCCGAAAAAGGCGGAGATAGTTCACAGGGTTGCAAACAGGCTAGGATGGGTATCTACAGATGATCCGAATGAGACGATATCCATTTTATCAAAAGAAGCCAAGAAGATGGGAGAGGACCCGTTTAAATATCTTCATACTCTGGCGAAACTGGGAGAAAAGTTCTGTAAAGAGGAAAATCCAAACTGTATAAAATGTCCCATGAGGGATAGATGCAGATACAGGTTGACGAGGGTAAGTGAGATTCTATGAGGAATTATATCCTCTTTCTGAGCATAACCATTCTCATCTTCTCTGGATGTCTGGATAACCTCTTTGGAGAGGTCATCTATGAGAAAACACCGACAACGATCGAGTACCGAATATCGTACGGATACCTCATAAATGTGAGCGGAAACGGAAAGATAAACATCACCTATACATGCCCCCTTCCAGATGCACATAAACTTCAGAACCTCACGATAGTTGGTGATTATCCTCACAGAAAAGCAAAGTACGGAGAAAACGAGATGATCGTATGGTCATTTGAGGAAGAAAATGCAAAGTCCATAAAGCTGGGCATCTCTGCAGATATCATCTCCGATGCCTTCCTTGTCGATCTTAGCGGGCGCACCGCTCTCGATATAGAAGATATAAACCAGCAGTTAAAGGAAATCTACTGCAGGGATGAAGGAATAGAAAACAAAACGCTGATACAGGTTACGAATGGAGAGATAAAAACCATCGCAGACAAGTTGAGAACCTCAAACAATACATTTGATGTGGGAAAGAACATCTTTGTGTGGCTGAAAACTCATACCACCTATGTATATCATCAGGAGGAGCAGAAGGCGCCGCAATCGGCAATAGAGACACTCAAACTGAAAGCGGGGGATTGCGATGATTTATCCATACTTTACATCTCTCTTTGCAGGTCTGCAGGAATCCCCGCAAGGTTGGTTAAAGGTTATCTGATTGTTGAGGAAGATAACGATTACAAGGTTATACCTCATGCCTGGGCGGAGATATATACGGGCATGGGCGAGAATGGATGGATACCAGTTGAGTGTGCCGGGATATCTGGTGATGCTGATACAGAGGTTCATCAGAACTTTGGGGTCGAGGATGCATTTCATCTGAAGGTATATGTGGATAATGGGACCAACGAATCGTTGAATCTTTCATTTGAGGAACTGAAAGTCTGGTACGAGAAGAGCCTGCATCTGGATATCAAACCATTTCTCGAAGTTAGCGATGTGCATGTGAAGAATTACAAGAATCTGGTTGTTAAAAAGAATGGAGAGAGGTTTTATCGGTGAGGGATTAGCGGAGGCTTCTCTCGAACTTTCTCGAGATATCCACGTATCTCTCCAGTTCCTCCTTGGTCATTGGCTTGACATTCCTGAGAGCCTCCTCAAAGTGCCTCTTGTGTATCTTCAGTTCCTTTATCTTCTCTTTATCCAGTTCCTTCCCCTTCTCTATGTACTCTCTTATCGCGGCCATCACCGCTTCATTGCACACCGCAGCTATATCTGCTCCTGTGTAACCCTCTGTTTTTTCGGCAAGCTCATCGATGTTAACATCATCCGCCAATGGTTTCTTCCTTGTGTGTATTCTGAAAATCTCTTTCCTCGCTTCTTTGTCAGGCGGCGGTATGTATATCAATCTGTCAAATCTTCCCGGCCTAAGAAGAGCAGGGTCTATGATATCAGGTCTGTTTGTTGCTGCAATAACTATCACATCTCTTAAATCTTCGAGACCATCCAGTTCGGTGAGCATCTGGCTGATTACCCTTTCAGTTACATGAGAATCTCCAAGACTTCCTCTCGCTGGAGCGATTGCATCGATTTCGTCGAAGAATATTACGCACGGCGCCGCCTGGCGGGCTTTTCTGAAAGTTTCTCGAACCGCTCTCTCGCTCTCTCCGACCCACTTTGAGAGAAACTCTGGACCTTTTACTGATATGAAGTTTGCTTCACTTTCTGTTGCAACAGCTTTTGCAAGCAAGGTTTTTCCAGTTCCAGGAGGGCCATAGAGCAGTATACCCTTTGGTGGTTTTGCATCCATGTGTGAAAAGAGATCCGAATACTTCAATGGCCATTCGACAGCCTCTCTTAATTTCTGCTTTGCTTCCTTCAAACCACCTATGTCGTCCCAGTGGACGTTTGGAGTTTCTATTGTAACCTCTCTTAATGCCGATGGAGTCATCGATTTGAACGCATCATAGAAATCCTTTGCAGTCACCTCGAGTTTTTCAAGAATCTCTGCGGGTATTTCTTCAGCTTCAAGGTCTATATCTGGCAGAACTCTTCGTAAAGCTCTCATTGCTGCCTCTTTACAGAGGGCAGCCAGGTCTGCTCCGGAATAACCATGGGTCATATCAGCGAGTTTATCCAGGTCAACATCCTTTGCCAGGGGCATGCCTCTGGTGTGAATCTCCAGAATCTCCTTTCTTCCCTTTCTGTCCGGTATCCCGATTTCTATCTCTCTGTCAAATCTTCCGGGTCTTCTGAGAGCGGGGTCTATGGCGTTGATTCTGTTTGTTGCACCTATGACAACGACCTTTCCCCTCTCCTCAAGACCATCCATCAGAGCGAGTAACTGAGCCACAACCCTTCTCTCCACCTCACCAGTTACTTCTTCTCTCTTTGGAGCTATGGAATCTATCTCATCTATGAAAATTATGGATGGCGCGTTTTCCACCGCTTCCTTGAAGATCTTTCTGAGATTCTCTTCGCTCTCACCATAGTATTTGCTCATGATTTCGGGTCCACTCAGAGAGTAGAAGTTTGCGTTTGTTTCATTTGCGACTGCTTTTGCGAGAAGGGTTTTTCCAGTTCCCGGAGGACCGTGAAGAAGCACTCCCTTTGGCGCCTCGATGCCAAGCCTCTCGAACAGTTCAGGATGTTTGAGGGGCAGTTCTATCATCTCTCTGACCTGCCTCACTGCTTCATCGAGTCCTCCTATGTCCTCGTAGGTTACTCTCGGTATCTTCAATTCTTCTTTTGCTACTTTCTCACTCAGTTTTATCTCTGTGGTCAGTCCGATTATCACTGCATCTGCCGGTGGCGATACACTGGTGACAACAAAGTCTATGTGTCTGCCCATTATGTTTATGGCGATTTTATCCCCTTTTGTGACAACGTGACCCTCCATAAGGTGAGAGATGTAATCCTCGATACCGACTATTCTCAACTCCTCCGTCGGCGCCAGCACGATCTTCTTGGCGATTTGAGCATGTATTTTCTTAACCTTCACCTTGTCATCTATGCCAACGCCGGCGTTCTTTCTGGTTGTACCATCTATTCTTATGATGCCTTTTCCCGTGTCATCTGCATAACCTGGCCAGTAAATGCATGCGGTCTTCTTCTTTCCTTCTATGAGTACAACGTCTCCTGGTGTGAGCCCCATCTTGCTCGCGATCTCCGGGTCTATTCTTGCAATCCCTCTTCCAACATCTCTGGATTTGGCCTCTTCAACTTTTAGAGTCCACTCTCCCGACATAATTATCATCTCCTAAAATCAAAAAAGAAAGGGGAAAGGTTTACTTTATTTGGATCTTCTTTCCCCTGCCCTTTGGTTTCACTTTCTTCAACTGTATATCGAGCACTCCGTTGTTGTAACTGGCTTTTGCCGAATCGGGGTCAACCTCTGCCGGAAGCTCAACCTCCTTGTAGTACTTTCTGTCTTTGGTATCCACTCTGATAATCAATGTACTCCCCGTGACCTCCAGGTCGATGTCTTCCTTTTTCACACCCGGAACCTCAGCGGTTATCTGTACCTCATCATCGGTTTCCTGAACATCCACGAGTGGTTCTCTGCTGCCTGGAAGCTCGGTTATGCCTCTCTGTGGTATGTTACCGAACTCCTGGAACACTGGTTTTCCATCTGGACCTATTCTGAAGGTCCATCCGTAAATATAGGGACCTCCCTCCTTTGGTTCTGGTAATTTTCCGCTCATTGCATCCCTGAATACCCTGTTCATTCTCCTTCTCATTTCTCTGATGTGTTCATCGATCTCATCGAATATACTGCTCCATCCTCTTGGCCAGACATTTTCAAACCAATCATCCAGCCAGTCATCAATATCCCTATCAAATGGAAATCTCTTCCTCACCATCTTGCATCACCCCCATCAATTACTACCACAAATAGATTAACAAAAACTTCTATATAAAGCTTTCTATCAGATTAAGAGCATGTGTGTATTACAGTCGAAGGAGGGGATATTTTCTGACGATTTTTTATTCGCGTCGCCGCTTGCTGTGTAAAAGAACATCACATCATGGAAAATTATTTAACAATTTAAGATATTTATAAAGGGGTGTTAAACTGAGAAGGATTATTTACAAATCGATGGTTTATCTTGCTTTCATTCTGATCGTTTCATCAACTTTGCCAGCTTCCATTATAAACAGTAAAAAGGAATTGCAAGCAAAGCAGGACGGTCTCATAGAGATCTCGATTTCTTTTCCCGGACTCAAAGGATTCAAAAACCAAACGCTGAACATATCCAGAGAAAAATACGTTGAGCTCAGACGCATTTTCAATGATACCTTAGAAGCACTGGAAAGGGCGGAGACGGATAAAAAAGTGTGTAGGATATTCAATGAAGCAATCGAGAAACTCAAAGGGCTGGGGATTCTGCCAGGGGTCGATCTCAAAAGATTGCAGGAAAAGTTAACCGGTGAATATCTGAGAAGTAAACGGTCTGAAGGATTGCTGGAAAAACTCGACAGAAGATTTGAATTTCTGGAATCCGTCGATAATGTCTTCTGTCTTATTTGCGGAGAAGCCAACGAAACTTTCGAGATGGATCTACTATCGAGAACATTTGACTTTACCATACGGGCGCCCTTGGTCATAATATCGTTGTTATGGTTGAATATACTGGTATTTATTGCAGAATGTTTGGATGTCTTCTTGCAAGAGCATCCTCTCAGCATAGACTACCTTATTTACCTTCTGGCGTTGCCTGCAGTTAAGATAATAGATATGGTATGCCATTTCCCGATCCATTCCCCCCTCCCGATATCCGGTGCGATTTACTTTGGTTACAAAGAGCCGAAACGCAAATGTTTTTCTCATGGGCATATGTGGACAAGTGGCCTAAAGGGTATAAAAACATGGAATGGTACATTTCGTGGCACCCTTCCAGACATATTTTATCCATTTTATCCACTTTTCATCTTTCACACTATCCTGATAGATTCATTATCCCATGTCTTCCCACGATATGAATATCTACTAAACTTGATATGGATTGTCTCTTTCTTTGCTCTCGCTCCCATTTTCCTCCTTTACTGCCCAATACTATCTGAATCGTGCAAGTTGTACTTCCCCGGTGTAATGGGTTTCTACGGCATCTATGTAAAGGTACCATCCAACGATTATGCAAGCTTTATGGGATATGCCCACGCTGTCTCCATAGATTATGCCGATACCTGATGAGTAAAATTTCTACCCCGATGTGCATATATAATAACACAATGACCACAGAAAAGTTTCTACGATTGACTTCGCATTACCTGCTATGGTACATTTTTAAATTATGTACTTTCTGAATTTAGAATGATGGGAAAGTGTGTAGTATGTGGTAGAGAGAGCAGGTATATATCATCCTGTTTGAGCGTATGTCTATCCTGCATAAGAGAGAGACCAGAAGAAGCATTGGAGATGGCGAGACAGGTACACAGAAAAGTGAGAGAAGAGTTTGGTCTACCGCCATATCCACCGGATGATGATAATGGTATAGAATGCAATATCTGTGCAAACAACTGCAGAATAGGTGAGGGGAAGATGGGGTACTGTGGAGTTAGAAGAAACGAAAAAGGGAAACTGGTGGAAAAACACATCTTCCACACTTACTATGATCCCATACCTACCAACTGCTGCGCCTCCTGGTTCTGTGGAGCCAAGAAAGGTTACAATCTGGCAGTATTTCCCTTCGGATGCACATTTAACTGCCTCTTCTGTCAAAACTGGGAACACAAGAAATTTGAGTATGGTGTGGAAAAGAAGATAGAGGACCTCGTGAGAGAAGCGGAGAGGGCAGAATGTATATGTTATTTTGGTGGCACACCCGAGCCGCAGTTACCATTTCTGATAAGAGCCACTGAGAAGATCCTGGAAGTGAAAAGAGTCAGAATCTGCTGGGAATGGAATGGAACCGGAAATAAGAACCTGGTAAGGAGATGCGCGGAACTCTCCTGTGAAACCGACGGAACGGTAAAATTCGACCTGAAAGCTTTCGATGAAAATCTCAACATTGCATTAACTGGAATGTCAAACGCAAGAACCCTTGAAAATTTTCAGATGATAGCCGAGGAGTTTGACAAGGAGAACATGCTGAATGCAACCACTCTACTTGTGCCCGGATACATCGATGCAATAGAAGTAGAAAAGATAGCAAAATTCATTTCCTCGTTAGATCCAGATATACCTTACTCGTTACTCGCCTTCCATCCAGATTTCAAAATGATGGATCTACCGGTAACACCCAGAAAACTTGCAGAGGATTGCTACAGAACAGCAAAAAAGTATCTGAACAGAGTTCACATAGGAAACATTCACCTTCTCATATGATCGTTCCCAACTCAATGCCGATGGAAAAGATTTAATTATTTAACCTCTTTCTGTTTGTGGGATACGATGGGATTGTTTGACTTTCTAAAGAGGGACAAGAAAGGGAGGATGGAAAAAAAACCATCCAAGAGCAGGGTGGAATACCACGAAACACTTTACTCGAAGGATGCACCTCCTCAGATACCACCAAAGTCGTTGCCGAGAAGAGAGTGGGAGCACATATCTTCAATAGAAGAAAAGATAGACAAACTCAACCGGCGGAGCATATCGGAGAAGGACATAACAGAAATAGAGAAAAAGGTTGATGGAATCCTCTCAAGAGAAAACAGATAGAGTAGCCACATGATAGCGGTACTCAGACTCGGCCACAGAGTAGAAAGAGATAAGAGGACAACAACTCACGTCGCCCTTGTGGCGAGGGCTTTTGGTGCAGATAAAATATACGTCGATACCAAAGACGATTCACTTGAGAGAAGCGTCGAAGATGTCGTCAACAGATTTGGGGGGGATTTCGAAATAGAGACGGGGGTGAACTGGAGAAAAATCGTGAGGAACTGGGATGGAAAGATTGTGCATCTCACGATGTATGGTCTACCACTCCACGAGGTCATCGATGATATAAGAAAGGAGAAAAACATCCTCGTGGTCGTTGGCTCCGAAAAGGTACCCGCCGAGATATACCAGATTGCTGATTACAATGTCTCTATATCGAATCAACCACACTCTGAGGTCTCTGCCCTCGCCATCTTCTTGGATAGATGTCTCAGAGGAAAGTGGAGAAGGATGAAATTCAGAGGGATAATCGAGATAGTCCCTTCAGAGAGAAAGAAAAAAGTTGTCGATAAACTTCCCACACCAGAAGAATGTATAGAGATTCTGAAAAGTGCTGGATGTTCAGATAACGTGATAGAGCACTGCAAGAGGGTAAGGGATGTGGCTTTGAAAATAGCCGAATGCACGGGTGCCAACAAAAGTATCGTTGAGGTGGGCGCCCTGCTCCACGATATAGGGAGGTCAAAGACCCATAGTATAAGACATGGAATAGAAGGTGCAAGAATCGCGAGAAAACTGGGTTTGCCCGATGTTATTGTTAGAATCATAGAGAGACATCTTGGAGCAGGCATACCCAAGGAAGAGGCGAAAAAACTCGGTTTGCCAGAGAGGGATTTTATACCGCGATCCTTGGAGGAGAAGGTTGTGGCGCATGCCGACAACCTCATCGAAGATAACAGGATTATAAGGGTGGAGGAAGAGATAGAGAGACAGATGAAAAGGGGAAACGTAGATTATGCAAGAAGGTTGAGGGAGTTACATGATGAACTGAGCAAACGGTGTGGCAGAGATTTAAATGACCTCCTGAGAGAGAGCGGATAACTATTTATCTCTAAAACTCTTTTTACTTTGGGAATGGAGAATGTGGTCGTGGAGGGAGATAGGGTATTCACGGTCATTCCAGAGGATTTTGATAGCAGAAGCGTGTATGGCGAGAAGATCACAACAAAAGATGATCGCAAATTGAGGGTATGGAGCCCGTACAGAAGCAAACTCGCTGCTGCTATACTTCGTGGAATCGATATGGATATAAAGAGTGACTATCAGATTCTTTACCTCGGCGCGGCGGCGGGCACGACGGTGAGCCATTTATCAGATATCGCGTACCGGGGCACGATATATGCGGTTGAGATATCCCCTTTTCCCCTCAGAAAATTGCTCGATGTTTGCAGAATGAGGAAGAACATCATTCCCATCATGGAAGATGCAAATCATCCAGAAAGGTATCTCCATCTGGTACCAAAGGTTAATTTTCTGTATCAGGACATTGCTCAGAGAAACCAGATTGATATCTTCATCAAGAATTGCAATATGTACCTGATGGAAGATGGGGAGGGAATCATCATGGTTAAATCAAGAAGCATTGATACAACCGCCGAGCCGGAGGAGGTGTATGGCAGAGTTATTGACAGAATAGAGAAAGGGGGTTACGAGATAAGGGATGTGAAGAAGCTCGACCCGCATGCGAAGGATCATGCATGTATCATCATTAAAAGAGGATGAAGAAAATGAAAAAACATCTTATTGCGATCGCCAAGATACTTATTCCCGCGGTAATGGGTCTCGCGGTTCTGTTAACCGTTGGATCCCTTCTTGACCCTTCCACAAGATACAAGTACTGGTATCTGTGCATGGCATACTTCTTTCCCCCTCTCGGAAAGGAGTCGGTCATACCCATAGGTGTCTACGGAGGCGATATCACGATACCGATTGTAGGTAAACGTGTTCATATCTCTCCTATAAATCCTGCCGTCATGGCTCTATCCATAGCATTCATAGACAGCGTGGTATCTCTTTTCATGGTGTGGAATTATGACCTTGTCAAGAAGATACCTCTTCTGGGTGATTTTGTACAGAAGGTTGAAGAACTGGCAATAAAGGGAAACAAAAAATATGCATGGGTGATGCCACTGAAGTTTGTTGGAATAGTGCTTTTTGTGATGATACCATTTCAGGGTTCTGGTGGGGTCGTCGGTTCTATCTTGGGCAGAATCATTGGGTTGAGCGCACCGATGACATGGTTTGCGGTTACGACCGGTGCCCTCATAGGTTGTTTTATAATGGCATACTTTGCAAAACTCATATTTTCAAACATACTGGCGGGAATATCATTGTTATTCATCCTTGTGGCAATAGTTGTCATCATCAAGATCTGGAGAGAATCCAAGTAATTTTCCCAGCCCTATGATGTAAACTTCTCTGCTCCTCTTTTTGGATGCCTTCGGCGAGAACTTTTTTACAAACCTGAATCTTATCTTCACCTCCTTGAAGAATTCATTGAGATCACTTCCTTCAAACCCTTTACACACAAAATTCCCTCCCCTCCTTAAAAATTCATCAGCATATTCGAGCGCTTTGATGCACAACCAGTAACTCCTCGCCTGGTCGAGGGCTCTATTCCCGGAGAGATTTGGAGACATATCTGATAGAATCACGTCCACTTTTCTCCTTCCGAGAACTTCTCTCAATCGGTTTTTTGTTTCATCTGAGGTGACATCACCCTCTATAAAAATGAAGTTGTCCATCTTCCTGACCGGGAGTATATCTATGCCTATTACCTCTCCTCCAGAATACTCGAGCGCAACCTGGCTCCATCCGCCGGGCGCCGCACCGAGATCGAGAACGATATCTCCTTTTCTTATGACTTTGAATCTCTTCTGAATCTCTATCAGTTTAAAGGCTGACCTCGCGCGGTAGCCGAGCCTCTTTGCCTCTCTGTAATAAAAATCTCTCTTTTTCTCTTCCTTCCAGCTGCTCATAGGATTATATCTATGTTCAGCCTCTCAGCGAGCTCCTTGTACCTGTTTCTTATGGTAACTTCTGTCACTCCGGCAACATCTGCTACTTCCCTCTGTGTCTTTCTTTCTCCGCACAGGATCGATGCGATGTATATTGCCGCGGCAGCCACTCCTGTTGGACCTCTTCCAGATGTTAATTCCTTATCCGCGGCCTCTTTCAAGATTTCAAGCGCTTTTGCCTGAACCTCTCCACTCAGTTTGAGTTCGCTGCAGAATCTGGGTATGTAATCCTGGGGAGATGTGGGCATGAGTTTGAGACCGAGCTCTCTCGCTATGAAACGGTATGTTCTTCCTATCTCCTTTCTCGACACCCTCGATGCCTCGGCTATTTCGTCAAGAGTTCTCGGCACCCCGCACTGTCTACATGCGGCATAAAGGGCTGCTGCGGCCACCCCTTCAATACTTCTGCCTCTGATTAGGTTTTTGAGAACGGCTTTTCTATATATCATCGCTGCAGTCTCTCTAACGTTTCTGGGCAAGCTCATCGCGGAGGCCATTCTATCGAGTTCAGATAGAGCAACAGCCAGATTCCTTTCGGTTGCATTGGATACCCTTATTCTTCTCTGCCATTTCCTTAATCTGTAAAGCTGTGCCCTGCTTCTTGTTGGTATGGACTTCCCATAAGAATCTTTATTCTTCCATCCAATTACCGTACTCAAACCTTTATCGTGAATGGTATATGTGAGAGGAGCACCCGCTCTTGCTCTCTTCTCCTTCTGCTCAGCATCAAATGCCCTCCATTCCGGACCCATATCCACGATATTTTCATCTATGACGAGACCACAATCCTCACAAACCAGCTCCCCTCTTGCGTAATCTCTCCTAAGATTTGTGCTACCACACTCTGGGCATTTGGTTATCTCCTCTACAGTTGGTTTCTTCTTTTTCTTCAATTCTTCCATAAGAAACCCCCATTCATTGTCTTTTAAATTTTTCGATATGCTTTTAAACCTTAACGTAGAAGTTATATATAAACATTTCTGTACAAATTGCGGAGTGTGTTATCCCGAAATTACTTCCTCCTAGAAAAATCGATGTAAAATTGGCACTTTAAAGTTGTTTGTGGATGAGTAAAATTTCTATCTTGAGGTGTGCTACATAATATCACGATAGCTATGAGAGGCATCCACAACTGACCCAGCAGTATCTACTTCGATAAGATTAAAATACCAGAAATTACTATTTATATTCGCCCGCCTTAGCTCAGTCTGGCCAGAGCGGTCGGCTGTAGACCCCACGCTCTGGGCAGGAAACCGACAGGTCCCCGGTTCAAATCCGGGAGGCGGGACTCCACCACTTCCAAAATAATTTTTTAACCGGTACACTTTCCGGGAAAGGATGAAATCTGTAGCCATCAGAGTCCCCTTGAAAAGGGGAGAAGAAATCAGGAGGAGGTTGAAAAGAGAGGGTGTGCTCAGAGAGGATCTGTACCCCAAGAGAGAGAAAGATTTTCTCATACTCCCGGTTACCGGAGTGATAGAGGGTTTTGAACTGTTCGAGGATGAATTCATACCAAAGAAAGAGAGAATCAACACGTACAAGGATGTCGTTGAAATACCGGATAAGGAACTGAAAAAACTTCTCCCTACGTCTTACGATATAATAGGGGACATCATCTTAATAAAGATACCACGGGAGCTGAGGGGATATGGGGAAGAGATAGGAAAAGCGCTGTTGAAGGCACACAGAAATATCAGGGCGGTTTATCATGCAGAACCCGTCAGCGGAGAGCTGAGAACGAGAAAACTGGAATTCTTGGCGGGTGAAAGAAAGACAGAAACACTGTACAGAGAATACGGTATCGAGATGGTGGTGGATGTGGCAGAGGTTTTCTTTTCACCCCGATTATCAAGAGAAAGATACAGGATCGCAAAACTGGTGAGAGATGGTGAAATTGTTATAGACATGTTCGCCGGCTGCGCCCCATTCTCTCTGATGATAGCAAAATATGCAAATCCAAAGGTAGTTTATGCCATAGACATTAACAGAAAGGCGATCAAACTTGCAATGGAAAATGTTAAGAGAAACAAATTACTTCACAAGATAGAGATCATGGAAGGGGATTCCAGCAAAATAGTTCGGGAACTTGCGGAGAAGGGTGTAAGAGCTGACAGGATCATCATGAACTTGCCGTTTGGTGCGAGAGAGTTTCTTCCAGATGCCCTTACCGTATCAAAGAGGGGGACATGCATACATTACTATGCTATTGTTAAAGAAACTGACATCGAGAACCATATAGGATACCTAAGGAGGATTTCGAAAAACTGCATAGACGTGGTGAACATAAACAAAATAAAGACCTACGCACCGAGAGAATTTTATACCTGTTTTGATATCGTTGTTAATGGAAAGCCGGCGTAGCTCAGCTGGTAGAGCGGGTGACTTGTAATCACCAGGTCGGGGGTTCGAATCCCTCCGCCGGCTCTGTTAATAATAAGGCTCTTTTGCTGGATGAAAATCGACGTTTATCCATGGAAGCTCTATTGCATAGAAGGGAGTTATAGGGATGCGTATCTTTCCGGAGATGATCTTTGGACCCGAAGAGTGACCACTCCAGTAGTTTCCGATCCATCGGTTGAAGGAAAGAACCGGCGTGCAGAAACTCGCATCTACACCGTTCTCAATAAAATTATTCTTCCGTATCACATTACCTCTACATCTCGTTGCAAGGAATGAACCGAGGTACAGACCAAAATCGGTATTAATAGATATGTTATTTCTGTACACCGTATTTTTCACTCCTTCTACCGATATTCCGATCTTGCTGTGAACAACGCGATTTTCCGATATGTTGTTACCCCGCGACCAGCCCTTAACAATACATATCCCACACCATCCTTTACACTCTTCCACGTCATTCTGTGAAATTCTGTTGAAGGAGCCACCCTGTACGCTTATGCCAAAGGAATCTTCTTGGGTGACTGTATTTTCGGAAATAATGTTATAATCGGAGTATGGAGCAAGAAGTATCCCTCCAATGTTATCATGCAGTGTATTTAGTGAGATGTTGTTGTGGGATGCAGACCATAGGGAGATGGCAATATCCGATAAAGATATCTGGTTATTCGAGATGGTCACATTCTGACAGCCCTCCAGAGATATTCCGCATCCCTCAAACTCCGAGATGTTGCCCGCATATTTAGAGAAGGCACTGCCGGTAATATTTGAGATCGTACAATCCGAGACCACCACGTCATGGGACTGAGCGATCACAATACCAGAAAACCCATCCAGAAAATCACATCCTGAAATAGTGCTACCGTATGACGAGAATACAGACAAACCACAGTCGTTGTTCTCAAAGTTACAGTCGTGAATGTTCAGATTCTCCACCCCACATGCAACGATACCTGCATGTGGGTATGAACCACCTGTTATGGTGAAATGCGATATCTCAACATTGTTTGCTGTAACATTTATCGCATAACCGGTGGCGGCGGCGATTATTGTGTCATCTCTGCTCTCTCCCATCAGTTTTATCTGCTTGTTTACCAGGACACTCTCATTATACACTCCGCCGTATACAAAGATGGTGTCTCCATCTCCTGCATCATCTACCGCTTGCTGTATACTGCTGTAATTTCCTTCACCACTCCCTCCAACATACAGCACCCTACCTTCGCCATAAAGATATGATCCATCTATCGGAATGGCGAAAACCAGGGTCAATATGATGGAGACGGAAACGGGCAATCTCATCTTTCCTTTCATGGTTTACCTCCCTCTATGCCGCGGCGCCATCTGGAGGCAACCCTTCGATAATTAATATCCTGATATTTTTATTTATCTACTTTTTCCTTCTCATATTTGTGAGAATAATCGCAAGAATGATTCCCGCGAATATGCAGGGTATATCCAGGTCCGGCGTTTTCTTTTCCTCGCTGACAGTTACCGAGGTGGAGTTAACACTCACCTTACCACCGTTATCAATAACGGTCAGGGTGACCATGTAGGTACCAGCCTTCTCATATGTGTGGGTCACAACCTTTCCCATGGCTGTACTACCGTCGCCGAAATTCCAGATATAGCTTGTTATTTCCCCATCGGGATCATAGCTGGAGGAACCATCGAAGGTGATTTCTTTATTCACCTTTCCTTTGTACGGTCCCCCGGGATCAGATACGGGCTCTGCATTTGCTTCTTCTTCCATTATAACAGCGTACGTTTTTGCCATACCGCTTGTACCATTGTTGTCTATGACCGTTAAAGTTACCGTATAATTACCCGCTTTGGAATAGGTATGCGTTGGTTTTTCTGCGAGAATCTCTCCGCTTCCGTCGCCAAAATTCCATCTATAGAACTTTATCTCTCCATCCGGGTCATATGATTTTGAACCATCGAACTGTATAGGTATGCCAACAAATCCCTGATAAGGTCCACCCGGATCCGAGACCGGCTTATCATTTGTTGGTGGTATGGGTACAGTATTGAATACCCATATATCTGATACATTCTCCAGCTTTGAATCGTTGACCACAACATACCACGCCATCACCGTATCATATGGGAGATGGAGCGTACAGGATGCTATTCCACCATTCGGTATGCCGTGCCTCTCTGCAAGAAGGTGATTATCGCTCGCCCTGTAGAAATAGACAGATAACTTATCGCTATCCGGATCAGTAACCTTTACCTGAAGGACGGGGGATAGACCGACATTGGATTCTCCATCCCTTGGCGAAATGACCTCTGGCTTATTTGGCGGTTTGAGGAAATTTCCGGTTGGGTATCTATCCATGCCGCCGCCCTGTATGTTGTAAGGATAGTCTCCTATGCCATCGTGATCTCTGTCCACATCGTTGTAATCGTCCCAGTAGTTGCCCACCTCTCCATTGTCCCACATGTTCTTTCCATTGCCCTTCGCATGGTTGCTGTTTTTGAGAAACCTGTTTTTGTAAATCACATTGTTTTCACAATCCGCGGAGCTCGCATCCATTGCATACAGTATGGAGTTTGTGAACAGATTACCGAGGATCGCATTGTTGCTTCCGTGCAGAACCAGAGCAATATCATTACCATCGAATGTATTGTTCCTTACGGTGCAATCTATTCCGTTGAAATTCAATCCGGTGGGATTCCGAGAAAAGAGATTCCCGTAAATCGTGCTGTTTTCGATATTGTAAAGATTCATGCCAGCAACATCGTTGCGTTTCACGGTATTGTTGGTTATGTTGAAGTGGGCGCAGTTCTGGGTGTAAATACCGTACTGATTATAGAGGAAGGTGTTTCCATAAACGATGCCATTCTGAGAGTTAAAAAACTTTATTCCCGCAACGCTACAGTTGGTTATGTTATTGTTTGTGAAAGCGTCATTTACAGATGATGTTACGTAGATTCCCTTACCACCCCTCACAAGATTCTCACCAACGGTATCTCCATCAGAGGAATCCAGATATATAGCCCAGATGTCACCCGTCACGTTTATGAAATTTCCCTGAATGACGACATTATCGGATTTAACATAAATTGCGGCAACATAGCAGCCCTTTGCCGCTTTTATCGTAAAATCTTCGATCGTGACAAAATCCGCCGTCACCTCTATGGTGTACCTATGACTGTCATTCTTCCATATGGTCGTGTTTTCTTTATCCAGACCCTGCAGAGTTAATTCCTTATCAATGAGGAGCGTCTCATTATAAATCCCCGGAAAGACGTATATCGAATCCCCATCCTCCGCTTTATCTATTGCTTGTTGTATGGATGTGTAAGGATGCTCCACGCTGCCATCTCCATCGCTGTACGGGTAAGATACATCAACGTAAATATCCCTCGCATGACCCGATATCGCCATGAAAAGAACAGATAAGCCGATTGCGAGACCAGATACCAAATATACCGCTCTTCTCACCACCATGCCGATACCGTATGGGGAAATATATATTTATGAGTTTAGTTCTGGTGAAGAGGACATGAAAAAAGTGTGCGTGGGAGGAACCTTTGATAGGCTACACAGAGGTCACAAAGTGCTGATAGAGAAGGCTTTTGAGATTGCTGGAAAAGAGGGGAAGGTTATAATAGGCGTGAGCGCCGGCGCGCTCGCTGAAAAGAAAAAGAACTGCCTCGATTTCAACGAGAGGAAGAAGAATCTGGAGGATTTTCTCAAAGCCAGGGGATTCAGCAATTATGAAATCCACCCGATTTATGACAGATATGGACCAACACTGGTCGAGGATTTTGATGTGATAGTCGTTTCCGAGGAAACATTCGATGTTGCGGTGGAGATAAACAGGATGAGGAAGGAGAGAGGCCTGGCAGAGATGGAGATAGTGAAAATTCCCATGATAAAGGCCGAAGATGGCAGACCGATATCTTCTTCCAGGATAAAGAAGGGAGAGATCGATGAGGAGGGCAGATTGATCAGATGATTTACCATCCTGAGGTTGATAAACATTATATACAGATTGTGGTTAAGGAGTTTGGAAGGTGAAAAACATGGTATACGCGATATTTGAAGTCAAGAAGGAGGATTCCAGAAAGATAGACGAGGTCTTGAAAGATGATCTGGTGAGCAGACAGAGT
>Ga0190308_1000188_pt1 | contig 20616 bp, 21 predicted proteins | sample 48700756_MG_FD_165050 | JGI IMG/M metagenome (GOLD analysis project Ga0190308, IMG submission 165050) | Hydrothermal vent sediment bacterial communities from Southern Trench, Guaymas Basin, Mexico - 4870-07-5-6_MG | ecosystem: Environmental > Aquatic > Marine > Hydrothermal vents > Sediment ...
GATGAATGATAAGACCAAGAAAGCGCTAGACGAATGGATGATGATTAATAACTTTGAAAATAAAATGAGAGAGGACAACTACATTTGGGGCACTATTTATAGGTTTCTATTAGATATGGCGAGAGAGAAGAAGAAGGAATCTAAAAGTCAAAGGGTCTAGTAGTTCCTCTCATGGTTTTTCTCTCAGTTCCTGAACTTTTTCCATAAATTTTTTTACTTTTTCGACATCGACTATATAACCATTTTTTGTTCTTCTCTTGAAATACGTACCGACTATCGCACCATCAGCTATTTTCAATAAATCTAGATTGTTTACATTCAATCCACTCCCTATTAAAACGGGACCTGGTTTGATTTTAATTAATTGTGTTAGAACATTTATATCAGGAGCTTCACCTGTTCTTTTTCCCGTAAGGATCACAGCTGTTGCTAAGCCTCGTTCAAATGCATCTAAACATAATGTCTTGATATCTCTGCTTCCTAGTGATGAGGCATGTTTTACGTTAATATCTGCTAGAATCCCGAGGTCTGCTTTTATTTTCTTGAGATATCTAAGGAGTTCTGGAGCTGATGCCTCAATTATACCGCTATCGCTCTCAATAGTCTCTATAAAAGCATTTACTCTAATGAATCTTGCTTTGTTTACGTATGCTATTGCAGCGGCTTCTATCGAGCTATTCCTAAGAAAATTTATGCCAATTGGTTTCGAGACAGCCTTAAATATCTCTCTTACTATGATACTCATTGCTGCAATTGTTTCTGGTTCCCTTACTTTTTTGAGATACGGTATATCACCAAAATTCTCTACTAATACTGCATCAACTCCACCCAATTCTAAAGACTTGGCGTCTCTTAATGCGCAGTCAATTATCTCATCAATATCATCTGCGTATAAAGGCGAACCAGGCAAGGGTTTTAAATGCAGGACTCCTATGATAGGTTTATTAACTTGAAATAATTCATTAAACCGAAGAATCACATTTCTTACCTCTCTCGGAAGATTCACCGAATATATCTTTTAAATATAGTTTTAAACAAAATTAAAAAGGTGTTTTTAATATTTCATGATGCTGTGAAGAAATATTATCAATTAATCCTAAATGAACTGAAGGGAAATCTTATTGATAGAGGATGGGAAGTTTATTAATTTGAGAATGTTATTGAAGCTAGGAATAAGGGTCTAGAGATATTATCGATAGAAAAGCCTAAGACAATTGGTATCCCTGGCTCCATAACTGCTAAACAACTAGAGTTAATTCTAGAACTGAAAAGTAGAGGTTTTAATGTCATATGGCATGTGGATACCAGCTTCATCGGAGGAATAGCAAAGATTAAGGACTGAAGAGACTGAGGCTGATGCGTTTATACACAGTACAAACGCTATAACAAGGAATGGGTTCGTTATAATTGGTGATCAAAATGGGAATAGAGTTGTGGGCAGTGTTCTTGGGCCTAAAATATTGATCTTGGTGATCGGATTTAATAAGATTGTTAGTAATATTGATGAGGGATTTAAAAGGGTTGAGAATTTTGCATCCAAAGTTAATGCAATTAGGTTGGGTCTCAATCTTGAAGAAGATTTCGGATTTTTCACCTTAATTATTAGAAGAAAGCTGCCTCTTATCCCTAGAGGAGTAATAATCCTGGTGAATGAATGACTTGGTTTTTAGAAAAAACTTTATAAGTTATGGAATTTTTCTTTAATCAATTTAACAAGAATCAATTTTATATCTTTCATGAAATATTTATTTTGGATCTTTGGATAGATGTTAATAGGTCTGAGGTTGGTTCTCTTGAGTAATAAGACTTCCCGAATACCTGGATTTTATAAATTACCTATTGAAGAGAGAGTTAAAATAGTAAAGGAATTCGCGAATTTAAATGATGAAGAAGTAGCGCTTTTAAGAAAATTAGGTGCATTAGATGCGAAAATAGCTGATGTTATGATCGAGAACGTTATTGGCGCATTTCCTATCCCTCTAGGGATAGCTACAAACTTCTTAATAAATGATAAGGAGTATCTAGTACCAATGGCTATTGAGGAATCTTCGGTTGTGGCAGCGGCCAGTCATGCAGCGAAACTATGTAGGGCTGGTGGTGGAATAACATCAATAGCTTCTGATTCAATTATGATAAGTCAAATCCAGTTAACGAAGGTTAAAGATCCTTATGGAGCTAAAGTGAAGATACTTGAGAATAAGGAAGAAATTCTTAAAATAGCAAATGAGCAAGATCCAATCCTGGTAAAGCTAGGCGGCGGTGCGAAAGATATTGAGGTAAGAGTAATTTATCATCCCTCAGCGGGTCCGATGGTAATAACACATCTATTGGTGGATGTTAAAGATGCTATGGGTGCTAATGCTGTAAACACTATGGCTGAAGCAGTAGCCCCATTTATTGAAGAGATAACTGGTGGAAAAGTATACTTGCGAATCATCTCTAATCTAGCAGACAGAAGATTAGTGAGAGCTAGATGTGTTGTTCCTAAAGATGTTCTTGGTGGTGAGGAAGTGGTCGATGGAATTGTCTTAGCATGGGCTTTTGCAGACGCAGATCCTTACCGCGCAGCCACTCACAACAAAGGGATAATGAATGGAGTAGATGCAGTTGTAATTGCTACTGCGAATGATTGGAGGGCGGTTGAAGCTGGAGCTCATTCATATGCCGCTAGGTGGGGGGTATATAAGCCCCTTAGTGTATGGGAGAAGAATGAGAACGGAGATTTGGTCGGGACGCTTGAAATGCCATTAGCAATCGGGATAATCGGGGGTGCTACTAGAGTTCACCCAGTTGCACAATTATCTCTAAAGATTTTGGGTATTAAAACAGCTAAAGAGTTGGCTGAAGTTATAGGGGCTGTTGGATTAGCGCAAAATTTAGCTGCATTGAGAGCTTTAGCAACAGAGGGCATACAGAAGGGTCACATGAAGCTACATGCCAGGAATATCGCTGTTATGGTGGGAGCTACTGGAGATCTCGTAGATAAAGTGGCTGAGATCATGATAAAGCACGGTAAAATAAAGTTTGATTTTGCAAAGGAGGTATTGGAGAAATTAAAGCGCGGAGAAACCATAGATTAAACTCATATCGTTAGTTCTTTTTATTTTCTACTAATAACTTTTCTACTTTTTCTTACATGAGACTGCTTTTCGGAATTATGACTATTAATTAGTGCTATTGATCTCTCATATTGAGGGTTTACAGGGGTAGTGAATGATGATTAGTTTACAGGAAAATGAGTTTGCTGCGATTAAAGATGAAATTGAGGGGGAGATTCGCTCGCTACTAAGAGTTAATCGGGATATCAGAGATATCTCTATAAGCTATTTTGATGGTACATCTATAATATCAACGGATAATGATGAGGTATCATACATACTATCAGCTGCAGCATCAGCGTTAAAGGGTATAGCTGATAAAATCTCTAGCATGCTTAAATCTGGGATTTTTATTAAACTAATAATTCACTTTGAGAACGAGAAAATAGTTGTGTTTTCCATAGATAATAAGATAAATATATTGCTGAGAGCTACTGTGAATGCGCCATTAGGGCTATTGATTAGAGATATACTAAAACTAGCTAATAGGGTAAAAAAGCTTATTAATTAAAGTTGATGAATATGCCGCACAAGGTGATTTTTGTCGGTGAAGGAGGAGTTGGAAAGACATCACTAATCAATAAATACCTAGGCAAAAGCATAATAAACAAAATAACACTGGGTGTGGATTTTTTCTCAATAAATCTAGGAGACATAAACATGATCGTATGGGATTTGAGTGGCCAAGAGAGATTTAGATACTTGATTGACTCATTTGTCTGTGGAGCTAAATTAGCAGTACTTGTATTTGATTTAACTAGACCGGTAACATTATTAAAGCTTGAGAATTGGTTAAGAATACTAAATGACAAAGTTAATGAAATTGAAATTTTACTAGTTGGCAATAAGAAAGATTTAGGTATTAGAATAGATAGGGATTTAATCAAGAATTTTATCGAGAAAATTAGCCATGAATACAGCTTTTTAGCGTATCTAGAGACGTCTGCATATACGGGAGAAAATGTACATACATTGTTTGAACTAATAAAGAGTGGATTAGGAAATATAAATAAGAAAGAAAGGAAATCAAGCCCTAGAGAGGTACTAAAACCTACCTAAATAATTCTGAAGCCTCAATAAAGCCAACAAATATTACCCAGTAGATAGTCCCTATTAAAATGATGGTAATGCTGGTGATCAAAATAAAAGCGGCATAAGGGGATTCATTAATTCCCTTCATATTAAGGGAAAATAGTGAAAGGGTAACAATAATCGTAACTATAGCTAAAACCAAGACCTCATATGGTGATTGTCTCTCTATAGCAGATACAGTGAGTGAGAATCCGAATAATACACTATCGGGAATATTAATGATGGTGTAATTAAGCTTTGGGGTTTCACTATAATACTTTTTTTGGTTAATAATAGAGTTACGAGTATTGAATATAGCGAGTAATACAAGATTTCATGGCCTAATACTTCATCTAGGAAATACGTATATGAAAGAGTCTCTGGATCATAAATGCTAGTCTGTTTTATAGTTTCATGAATTGCATTAGCAGCCAATGAAAACCATGTCTCACGAAAATGAATAATCAGCAGAAAAATGAAAAAAATATTTTAATAAAACTGCTGCTTTAGCCTTAGATACCGATTGAAATAAATCGTAGAGAGTTATACCGACAATAGGTGGATAGAATATCAAATCTGTTAGATTTGGTATTGAGATTATCAACGGAGTGTATGAAAAACAAAATATAATGTATGGCAGTATGATGATGCTAAAATAACTAACTGATAGAACTAAAGATAAAAAAATAAGTGCGACTCAAGGAGCTAAATATCTTAATCACCTTTAGAATTTTGTGATTTTGTCTGTTCTCCTTTTCTCCTACATGTCAATTTCTAAATACTTTTTCGCAAATATAATATGTATTGTAGTGCTGGCTGATGAGGAACAGTTATGCTCAGAAAGCCTGCTCCAGAACCTGTGAAACGAGTAATAATAAGGCCTGAGATAAAGAAATGTCTCAAATACGGGACGACGCTAGTGAAGAAGAGGCACAAGGATAGGATAGTATGGACATTTGGGGGGCCCGGTCTTGGAGAGAACGGTATTTCTGCACTGCCTTACCCAGAGTGCAAAATGCATGGAGTAGAGATAAGACCAACGAGAAGCTTAGCACCGCCAAGATTGACGTATAGCAAGGAAGTGGTAGTCGAGATGATCATCATGCGAGAAAAAGAGAAAAAAAGAGAAAAAAACGCTCGGGGAGATCCGAGCAGAGTTGGCTAAGCGGGGCATACAGATAAGTCACGAAGCCGTCAGGAAAATCTATAAGCAATACCTGATACTTGCCGCAGATAAAATCGCCGAAAATATAGTTAGAGAAATCAGAAAGCTTGGTTGCGTAGTCATAGCGATCGATGGCGTTCAACCGGAGAAGGGGAAGGCGTCACTATGGATCATTACTGAGCTTCAAGTTAGGCAACCTATTCATGCTGAGATATTGGAGAGCCAGAGCATTGAGAGAATCGCTGACATGTTAGAGAAGGTGAAGCGGAAATTGGGCGTACCCGTAATTGCCATTGTGGGCGATGGGCAGCGATTGGTGGTTAAAGCGGCTAAGAGAGTTTTACCAGAGGCGAAACACCAGTTCTGTCAATTCCATTGCCTCAGAAATGTCTTTGCGAAAGCTTGCGACGCGGATAGAAATCTAGCCAAGAAGATTAGAGCCAAGGTTAGAGTGCTTCACCATTATAGAAAGGCTTGAAATCGATATTCTAAGGCCACGTCCTCACTGATCCGTGTTGGCCAGATTCTCCGCACTATCCTAGCTATGAAGGCGAGGTATCATCTTAAATTTCGTTGGTATTGAGATTTACGAGCGTCTTAAGCATCTTGTTGCTCATCTCGAGGATGTCGAAGATCACGACGTAAAGGCTCTTATTCGGCGTTTATCAGAAATCTTAAATGAGGCGAAAAAACAATATGAAAGCATCTCAGAGAGCGCGAGGATAATTCTCAGTATTGCCGAGATCCTCGATAATAAGGAGAAGCTCAGTAGGGCTGAGGTTAGGGCGAGATTGCTTAATTTTATATCCTCCGTAAGACCCAAGTCTCAGCTAGCTAGAAAAGTTCTAGGAGACATTCGCAAATATACGAGGCGTTGGTCCTGGAACTTGTTTTACACGTATGATGATCTCCGTATTCCGCGGACTAATAACGCTATGGAGACCTTTATTTCACGGCTTGAACGTTTTATTCGCCGTCTCGCTGGTTGCCGTCATAGTAATGACTTCTGTGTGCGTTGGGGGGCGCTTCATAATTTTTGTTCTTTTTTTAGGCTAGGAGACATAATCAGTTTCCTGGACAATTTGCCCTGGGAGCATGCTTCGAGACACTATAGACAATATTGCCAATATTTAAGCGACATTGGCTTATCAGCCTATAAACGATCACTTATAAGAGGCTACTATGATATGAGGTATTTAGAAATTGACATGTAGTTTTTTCTACTAGAGTATGAATATAAGGCCGAAAAAGTTCCTAGAATAGCGAATATCAGGAAAAATGGAGTACTTATAGTTTTATCAAATAAATTGGAGCACGATGAAAGTAAAAATAACAGAGATCTCAATGTTTCTAATACCAAATTTGGAATCAATGGTCTTATGAATATAAATCTCCATTTCGAAGAAGAATAACAAGATATTATTGGTATTTTATCAATAGGGACGTGGAATAATTGTATTGCTATATATACAAAGCTATAATATATATACAACATAACTTTTATATTTATAACTAATATGAAATATAAAGTCAATATACATAATGAACTTATTATTCTATAATCATTTTTTTCTAGACTTCATATTAAATACTAAAAAATTGCAATTCCCGCTCGTGTTAAGGTATAATGGCTTTCTGGGTGTAATGTATGCCTGAAAGAATGGTAATAATTGTTAATAATGGGACTCCCGATAGATTGCTTGGAATGGCTGTTCTTGTGAGCGGTGCTGTAGCTCTAGATATGGAGGTGGATATATATCTAATGCTTTGGGGAGTCTATGCTTTTAGAAAGGACGTTGTTGAGAAGAATAAAGAGCTAATAGAGCACAAGGAGCTTGCTTCTCAAGTTGAAGAGGGATTGAAGAGGGCAGGACTAAAACCATGGTACGAGATGTTAAAGGAGCTCAAAGAAATGGGTACCGTAAGGATTCATGCATGTGGAGCTGCTGCTAAGGCTTGGAATGCGACGCTAGACAACTTGATATTAGTAGATGATATGTGTGGAGCTACTGAAATGGTTGATGCAGCAAAGCGGGCTGATGTAGCTCTATTCATCTAGGGGGATAAGGATGACCGATGAAATTGATCTAAAGAATATAAAACCTGATAAAACGGTTGATGCAAGAGGTGTATCTTGTCCAGGCCCCCTTCTAGCCGCTAAAAGGGCCATTACAGAGGTGCCCATCGGAGGGATCCTAGAGGTCCTCTCCTCTGACCCGGGTACCGCTAAGGATCTGCCATTATGGGCTAAGAAAGTGGGGCATGAATTTTTGGGAGTCATTGAAGAGCCGGGTTATTGGAGAATATTTGTTAGGAGGAAGAAGTGAATTCTTCCCTTATTGCTTATTTTTTCCCTTATTTTTTATTGCTTATGGAGTTGTCTTGGTGTTTTAAAGTGTCAGAAGAATTCAAACCGAAGATTCTTATCTTTTCAACAAATTTTATATCAGATCTAGCGATTGATTTAACGGGATTGCTTCATAGGCATTACCCTGTTACTACATCAATTATAAGAGTACCATGTTCCAGCATGATAAGACCAGACATAATTCTTTATGCATTCCAATGTGGTTTCGATGGAGTATTTGTAGCGGCTGATGGTACCGATTGTCCATTCTTAAAGGACTGCTCTGATAGAACTGCTAAAAGGATATCAGAAGCAATAGAATTACTTAAGGAACACGGTATAAAGCCAGAGCGACTAAAAATGTCTGCGATATGTTCTGTATGCGTTGAACCATTTCTGAAGCATATTCATGATCTCTATGAAAAAGTGAAGAACCTGGGTCCAATTAAGAAGAAGACAGAATAAGGGGTGGAGGGCTAATGGAGCAAGCAAATGAGTATGATGTATTAATAATAGGTGCGGGAATAGCAGGTATTGAAGCTGCTCTAACATTAGGAGATGCCGGTTATAAGGTTCTTTTAGTGGAGAAGGAAGGGAGTATTGGAGGAAAGATGGCATTATTAAGTAAGACTTTTCCAACATTGGATTGCGCAAGTTGTATTGCTACACCGAAAATGGCAGCGGCAGCGCACCACTCGAATATTACTTTATTAACATATTCTGAGATACAAGAAGTTGTCAAGAACGGAGAAGCAGATTTTTCAGTTAAGTTATTGAAGAAACCCAGGTATGTTAATCTAGATGCCTGTACTGGCTGTGGTATCTGTGAGAATGTATGTCCAGTAATAGTTTCAGATGAATTTCAATTCGATATGAGAGGACGTAAAGCAGCTTATATACCATTCGATATTGCTGTACCAAAGAAAGCGATTATAGATATCGATAATTGTATATTGTGTGGAAGTTGCGAAAGAGCATGCCCAGCTAGTGCCATTGATTTTACCCAGGAACCAGAAATATCAGAAGTAAAAGTGGGGGCAATAATAATTGCTACGGGCTTTAAACTATTTTCGCCCACACTTAGACCGGAATTCGGTTATGGTAGATGCAAGAATGTTATAACTGCTATGCAAATGGACCGTTTACTTGCTCCAACAAGACCATATAATGATGTTTTAAGGCCCTTGGATGGTAAAGAACCTATGAGAATTGCTTATATTTTGTGTGTTGGTTCTCGTGATCACAAGGTGGGTAATCCTTATTGCTCACAGATATGCTGTATGTACTCTATAAAGCAAGCACAATTGATTATGGGTGCTCTTCCATTAGCGGATGTAGCGATATTCTATATTGATATTAGAGCTTTCGGTAAGGGCTTTGAAGAGTTCTTTAATCAAACTCAAGCGATGGGTACGATGTTCATCAAGGGTCGGGTTATAGTTGTTGAAGAGAATAAAGAAGGTAACGTAGTAGTGAAATATGAGGATATGGATGATGGAGGTAGACTAAAAGAGGATACGTTCGATCTGGTTGTCTTGGCTGTGGGAGCGTTACCGAATTCCGATATTGTAAAAGTATTCAAGAACGTGAATATAGAACTTGATGAGGTAGGATGGATAAAACAAGTGGATCCGAATAATAATCCTGCAGCTACATCGGTACCGGGAGTATTCGTAGCTGGATGTGCCTCAGGACCCAAAGATATCCCTGATTCTATAGTTGAAGCTGATGCAGCTGCAGCACAATGTATGGCTTATCTGAATGAGCATAAATATGGTAGAAAAAGGTGATGTACATGGCTAAGCGGATCGGAGTATATGTATGTCATTGTGGTGGGAACATTTCAGATATCGTTGATGTTGAAAAAGTAGTTGAAGTCATCAAGAAGTATCCAGGAGTAGTCGTAGCAAAACATTTTATGTTCATGTGTTCAGATGCTGGACAAAAAATGATCGAGGAGGACATAAAGAAGTATAATCTCGATGGTGTCGTTGTTGCTTCATGTTCCCCAAAGTTGCACGAAATGACGTTTAGAAACTGTGTAGCTAGAGCTGGTCTGAATCCATATCTTTTCTATCATGTCAATATCAGAGAGGATGTATCATGGGCACATTCGGATAACCCGGAGGAAGCAACTAAGAAAGCTATCAGGCATGTAAAAGCGGGGATCGAATATGTGCGATATGCAAAACCATTAGAGAAGATTAAAGTCAAGACGACGCCAAGCGTATTAATCATAGGCGGAGGCATTGCTGGAATTAGAGCAGCCCTTGATTTATCGAGAATGGGTGTAAACGTTTTTTTGGTTGAAAAGTCACCATTCTTAGGTGGAAGAACAGCTCAGATATGGAAAGCTTTTCCGAGTGGAGAGAGTGGGAAAGATATTATACGAAGATTGATAAAGGAGCTTAAGAAAAGAGATAACATCGCTGTTTATACGAATGCCGAAGTTGAGAGCTTTAGTGGGTATCTGGGTAATTTCACCGTTAAAATTAAGGTTAATCCGAGATATATCGTGAAGAAGCATCCTAAAATAGCAGAGGCTATTGAGAAGTGTCCAATAGAGGTTTCTAATGAGTTTGATTACGGGCTTACAAAGAGAAAAGCGATTTATATTCCTTATGAGGGTGCCTATCCGGATTTGCCAGCAATAGATATGGAACATTGTAATAAGTGTGGTGAATGTGTAAAGATTTTAGGAGATGCAGTGGATTTTAATCAGCAACCACAAACAATCACACTTAATGTCGGCGCAGTAATCGTTGCGACTGGATTTGACACGTATGAACCTAAGGAGGGAGAATTTGGCTACAAGAAATTCCAAAACGTTATAACACTACCGCAGTTCGAAAGAATCTTAGATATTAGTGGAGATGGAAAAATAATATTTGATGGAAAAGAGGTAAAATCAATAGCTTTTATCTACTGCGTTGGGAGCAGACAACTACCAATGGGTTCGGAGAAGGTTAATGAATATTGCTCTAGATATTGTTGCTCGGTGGCAACGCATCTTAACGTGGAGTTGTTTAAGAAATTCAAAGATTTGACAATCTATAATATTTATAGAGATATTCGAACATATGGTAAATACGAAACGTATTACGATGAAGCGGGAAGAAAAGGGGCTGTCTTCATTAGATATGACCCGAATGATCCACCACAAGTCCATGCAGAGGGAGATAAGCTCATCGTTACTGTCAAAGATTTATTAACGAACAGGGAGGAGATAGAGATTCCCGTTGATCTTGTTGTGCTAGTTACTGGAATGGTAGCGAGAGGGAATAAGAAGCTAGAAGAAATTTTGAAGCTACCTATTGGTAGAGACGGATTTTATCAGGAGATTCATCCTAAGTTACGACCAGTAGAAATAAACATCGCGGGGATTCTGATAGCTGGTACCTGTCAGGGACCAAGAAATATTCAAGAGACACTGGCATCTGCTTCAGCAGCCGCCGCTAAGGCAGCATCCATCGTATTAAGGGAGACAATAGAGCTTGAGCCCTTAGTTGCTTTTGTTGATCCAAGCAAATGTAATCTATCTAAGCTATGTATGCAGGAGTGCCCAGTTAATGCGATTCAGGAAAAAGAGTATAGGGGATTAGGGGTAAAAGCTTGGGTGAATGAAGCTTTATGCATTGGTTGTGGAGCCTGTGTTGCTGTATGTCCAACAGAAGCTATTCAATTAAAGACGCTGTCTACTGAACAGATCAGGGCTATGATTAAAGTTATGGCGGAGGAGATTTGAAATGAGCGAAAAAGATGTAAGTCGTGAAAAAAGAAATACCTTCCTTTATCTTCGGAAAAAAATAGGTTTTAAGGCTCCGCCTAAAGAATTGCAAGAGCGACTCAAAGAGCAGAACGAGATAAAGAAAAAGATTCTAGAGGCACTGAAAACTGAACCTAAAACAGTACCGGAAATAGCTAGAGAGACTGGAATAGATATCTATACGGTATTTTGGTATCTAATGACATACATAAGATACAAGCAGATCGAACCAGTTGAGAAAACGGATGAGGGATATTGGAAATATAAATGGGTTGAAAGCAGGTGACTAAGCTATGGTGAGAACAAATCCAAATCTTATAAAAGAAATCAAGAAACTTGGGGCATTTGATATCACAGCTTGTTATAGTTGCGGGGAATGTACCGCTATTTGCCCGCTATCAGAGAATAACTTCGAATTACCACGAATGATGATAAGGTACTCGATACTTGGATTAGAAGACAAGTTATTATCAAGTCCACAACTATGGCTATGCTATTATTGCGGAGAGTGCAGTGAGTCTTGTCCCCGTGATGCTGATCCCGGAGCGTTAATGATGGCTGCTAGGAGATACGCTATCATAAAATACTCTCTGGGCGGCATTGCGAGAATATTTTATTCCAAAGTAATATCAATAGTGTCCCTAATTATTCTATCTATTATCGCCGCTCTAGGAATATACATGTTTAAGGAATCGCTAGATCTCACAAAGTTCGATCCATTTTCATTACTGAGCTATGAATTTATCCATACAGCGGGTCTAATTTTAGCTGTTTATATTGCCATTATCGCTTTATTACAAGGTATAAAAATGTACAATCACATAAAGCAAAGTGCCCTAGAAGGAAATCCGGCAGCTGGAGCAAAAGTCAAAAACTTAATTAAGAGTTTTCTTGTAGTGCTTTTCGGAGAAGTGCTTGCTGAACTACGTTACTCGAAGTGTGAAAGACAGAATAGGTATATAGCACATCTAGCAGTATTTTGGGGCTTCGTTCTATTGTTCATCGCTACAACATTAGATTTCTTGAAAAATAGCAATGTGCTTGGATTAAGAGAAAGCTTTGAAATTCTTAGAGCTATAAATATTGAACTACTTGGAGTTCTAGCTAGAGTAATTGGTATTATCGGGGGCCTAATCGGTATCTATGGATCCATATACTTTATCTACAAGAGGTTAATCAAAAATGATGTTTACTCCGAATATAGTCATGAGAGCGATTGGTTTTTCCTAGTGCTTGTATTCCTAGTGATATTGACAGGTTTCTTAATAGACATATTTATGTATACAAGTATGTTTCTTCTAGCATACGTAATGTTTGCAATACACCTAATATTTACCTTCGATCTAATTGTTACAGCTCCATTTACGAAATTTGCACACTTCGGCTATCGATTAATTTCTGTATGGTTCTATGAGTATCAAAAATTAAAAATCGGTAAATAACCTTTCACTTTTTTCTCATAGCTTTTTTTACGATTTCTTGATTACTTTTTATCAATTATTAGATAAATTATGATCGTTTCAAATATTGCAAAAGACTTATATACTGCATGAAACTTCATGCAATAAGACTTCTGTAGCATGTTAAAACAATAATGATTACAGAGCAACCTACCATGACCTCTGTCACTTAGCTAGGAAGGGCGGTATTGTTGAAGAGCCAAGAATATCTATTAAGCCCGCTGTCAAGGAGTATGTAGAGATGTCTCATTATGGTAAATATAGTATTTGCTGTACAGCTGGCTGTCTGCAAGTAGATAAGTACATGGATACAAGAACAAAGGCTCTTAAAGCTACGCTAGATTACATAATAGCAACAAATGCGGACGTTGTAATTACTAATTGCGATGAATGTTATAAGGCATTTAAGAGGATGTTCAAAGAGTATAATGTCAAGGACATAGAGTTGAAGTTGATTAGAGAAGTTTTCTCTGTTACAATTTCTTAATTACTGCATCATTATATTTTATATTTTAAAGAATTTTGCGAACTCATCTCCTTCCTCTCTGCTTAGTTTAATAACCCGATTATTCTGAAGTAATATTCTTATAGATTTATCTTCTATGAATTCCCCAATAATACTGGCTGGTACTCCTTCCTTATTAAGTGTTTTAAGTGCGTCGTCAACTAAATCGCTTTGGATAGCTGTTAGTAAGCATCCAGTACTAGAAACTTTAAGTGAATTTATATTAAGTTGATCAAAAACTTTAATAGCGTCCTCAGTGATTGGTAAAGAATCATAATATATTCTAAAGCCGAGTCCAGAGGCATCAGCAACTTCGTTCAAAGCTGTCAAGAGTCCGCCCTCAGTCACATCATGCATAGCATTAACTAGTTTTAGTCTAGTTAACAGAGTCGCCTCATTAACAACGCTTTGTAATTTATATAGATGCTTATATTTTTTCGCGTTTTGGTTCCCAATAATCCGCTCTAAAAGTTCTCTATTATCGTAATACAGTGCGACTAAAAATTCTTGACCAAGCCATTTCGTTAATATTATCTTATCACCAGGCTTAGCATTTGAGGGTAGTATTGGCTCATCATGTATTAGGAACCCAATCATCGTAGAGGAGATAATAGGTATTTTTAAACCATAATATGCTCCAGTGTGACCACCTATGATTGTGACTCCTAGATCCTCTGCATACTTGTTGACTAGAGACGCTATATCTAACAAATACTGTTCCTCGAATCCAACAGGTACTAAGAAGTCATATAACATATACCTTGGAGCTGCCCCAAACACTGATATGTCACTAGCTACGAAATGGACGGCACCAAATGCAAACATGTCATAGGGAATATTCACTGGGAGGAGTATAGCTGGGTCTGTAGATAACACTAACTTATCATTGCTTATATTTATAATTGAAGAATCAAAACCAGGTCTAGGTTTAACTAGAACCGTTTTATCGCTCTTTATATTACTAATGATTTTCCTAAGTAACTCAGTTGGTATTTTGCCTTGTGGTAACTTTGTCATACTTTTCTCACCAAAGAATTTATCAAGAGAAATTAAATTTGGAATAATAATGTATATGTATGTTTGTGGATTGAAAATGAAGAATAAGGAAACAGTAATTTTCCTAATAATACTATCGTACATATTGTTCTTTTTCTATTATCCCTTAATTATGATTAGTAAAGATGCGGTTTACAATGATTATGGCTTCACTCTAGAATATATCTCTAGCATATTTTATGATGCATCTATTGTATCATCAATAGTATTTTCTTTTTGGGAGGCATTAATTAGTGTATTTTTATCATTATTAATCGGAATCCCAGTAGCGTATATTATCACGAAGTATGATTTTAAGGGTAAAAATGCACTTGTTTCGATTATGATGGTTCCTTTTATCCTCCCAGGAGTTGTGGTAGCATATGCTATTCTGACCCTATATGGTGTAAATGGCTATTTTACCCAATTAATGAGAAATTTTTTTGGATTTGAAATAATTTTAGGTCAAGGTTTACCAGGAATATTCATTGCGCATGTCTTTTATAATGCTCCACTAGCCGCCCTTATAATATCAAGTTTATGGAAGAGGATCGATCCTGAATTAGAGTATGCTGCTGATGTATTAGGCAGTGGAGGAATAGATAAGTTCTTTAGGTTGACCCTACCCCTCATTTCTCCAGGTATTCTCTCAGCAAGTTTAATAATATTTATTTTCTGTTTCACTAGTTTTGAAATAATTTTAATTCTTGGTGGAGCAATATATAGGACTATGGAAGTTGAGATATACACTCTCTACCTAGCTTTCTTCGATTTCCATAGAGCCGCAGCTCTGTCATTATTACAATTATTCATAATTTCCTTAGTAACATTTATGTATCTAAGAGTACTAGAACGTGTCACGGAGGTTAGAAAAATCGGTAGATCTGAGATAATGGAGGTTAAAAATTTCATCTCATCTTATAAAGATTTACTAAACCCAAAAAAAATATTGATTTTATTATATCTAGTGTTTTTCTCATTATTCATGATTCTACCAATAGTAATTATTTTTATTTCCTCAATAATAGATCCAATAACAAAGAGGATAAGCCCTATGGGCTGGATTACTTTATTTTCTTGGACATACAATACGTTTCTTGGTGCTCCACCAATCATTGCACCTATTAACACCCTAATGTATTCTATTATTGCGTCAGCATTAGTATTCATAATCTCCATGATCTCAGCGAGATTCCTATATGACAAGAAACATATCTCTATTATCTATGGAGTATTGATCTTTATTCCTGTAGCGACATCGAGGATTACGCTTGGTTTAGGAATGATATCTACATTCGGATTATCTGGTATTCTATTTATTGATCCGAGACCGCTCATAATAATTGCTCACACAATAATAGCATATCCCTTTGCAACAAGAACTGTACTAAATGGTTACTCAAAGATAGATCCAGATCTAATTGATATAAGCGATATCTTAGGTGCCTCAAAGTTAATTAGATTTATAAAAGTTGAGTTACCTCTTTTAAAGCCAAGCTTAGCTACATCCCTAGTCCTAGCATTTGCCATAAGTGCTGGTGAATTCGCAGCAACAAATCTTCTCTATAGGAGTAGTTATGCGACACTAACTGTATTCTTATATCTTATGATTGGCGCTAGAAAATTCTTAGCTGCTGGAGCTGCAGCGGCTTTATTATCCTTAATAACTTTCGTTGCTTTCTTTGTTATTACTAGAATGGGTGAAGACATTAGTTCTAGCCTGTGATGAAATATCTTGTAAAGTATAACTATTGGCCTTAAATATTCTTCTAAGTAATATAAAAATGTAATATTGTTAATAATTAAGGGGTTTTAAATGAGGACTCCTTATAAGCCCATAGCAATAGGGCTTTTATTATTTATACTGATTCTATCACCTTTAGCACTCAATTACAATGGTAAATCATATTTAAGTTCAAGTCTTCATGCTCAAGAAAATAAATTGATAATATACACATACGATTATTTCTTTGGACTGACAAATGAAACATTAAGTGGTGAAGTATATAACAAGTTATTTGAGAGGTTTGAGCAAAAATATGATGTGGATATTGAAATAAGATTCTTTGATGGTGCTAGAAACATATTACTTACAGCTATTCAGGAGTATAGAACTGGTTCTAGGACAGCTGATTTATTGATAGGTTTGGATAATATAGTGGTTCAAGAAGCCAAGAGAGCTGGAATTCTAGAAAAAATAAATGCAAATCAATTAGAGAACCTAAGTAAATTGAGAAGCGACTTAATAAAGAATTTTGATCCCGATTTATATGGAGTACCGTATGATTTCGGCCCCATCGCATTTATCTATGATTCAGAACGAATTAAGTTAAGCTCACTGAGATTCGAGGACTTCTACAATGAAAGCTTAGCCTCTCTTTTAGTCACAGAAGACCCTACCCAAAGCACAACTGGGATATCATTTCTCCTATGGCAAATGGGAATCTATGATAAATTGCTAGAAAAAGATTGGAAAGACTGGTGGATTAAGGTCAAGGATCATATAGTGGTGGCTAAAAGCTGGGGAGCAGCTTATTATGATTATTTCTTAAATGAGGAAGCTGGTAGACCAATAGTTGTTAGCTACTTAACTAGTCCAGTTTATCATTATCTCTTTGAAAATACTACTAGATACAAACCAATGCTTGTTAAATATGATGGAGACTGGTATGCATGGTTCCAGATACAAGGTATAGGTATAGTTAAGAATTCGCCAATGAAAGATATCGCTATAAAATTCATAGACTGGTTGCTTAGCGATGAAATCCAAGAAATGATCATTTATAACGATATTATGTTGCCAGGAAATGAATACATCCTAAATAATATTTCCAGTGATCTAATGGATGTAATGGTTTTTAATATCTCTACGATACACCCAGTAAATGACTTAATACCAGTTTCAGAAATCTATAATAACATTCATGAATGGTTACGTGAATGGAAGGAGACTATGAGTCCTAATCTAGAATTTATTTGGATGGCTATTTTATCCATAATCGCTATCGTAGCGATAATAGGGATAATCCGGTTCAAGTTTAAAGGAACAAAGAAATAGGAACCTTAATCTTTTTTGGTTAAGTAAATTCTATCAAATATTTCTTTTTCTACACTTAACTTAACTGGATCATTCTCTAAAGTGAAATGTTGATACTTTATACAGTTCCAAATTATGCTGAATCGCTTGTAAACGCCGTCTGTTATTTCTGGTTTGAAGAAAGACTCGTTGGATTTAATCAAGTGGGTATATATGAGTGGTGGCATAGCGAAAATTATGTCTACTAAATCTTCCCTATTAACAGGCGGTAACATAAACGAGAAAGTGTTCAGTAATCTCTCTGCTTTCTTGCTTTGATATAATACCTCTGGAACTTTATAACTTTCCAATGCTTGGAAAGCTGCCCAGTTCGCAAATTTTTCTTCTTCTATACTAGATATGGGAGAATACTTCCCCTTTTTTATTAATTCCAAATATAAAGACATATCCTCGATTATGTGGTGAGTCAATGCATGAAAGTAATGAAAACTAATATATGCGATAAATAAAGAGACAATAAAAGCTTCTGGCTTGTCTTTAAGGGACTTGAAATGCAACCATCTACTGGGATAATCATCCCTAAAAAACAGGAAGTAATTGTTTGATAATCCATAATAAACGAAGTGGGCAAATTTCCTGAAATCAGGTTCAAGGTTTTGTATTCTGAAGTAAATGCCATAGTTCTCTATGTCGACATGATACGGGACGTAAAATGTTAACTTATCAACTATTATTGACTTTCCATACTTCTTTTTGCCTGCTGTAGAGGAAACACCATTATACTTATCAAAGATAGATAAATGTTTAAAAACTGCAGCAAATCCAAGTTTTTTTGTTGATGCGTCAAGAATAGAATCTATTTCAGATGAATAAGCATTATCCCATAACTCAAATAGCTTTAATCTTAATTCTTTTCTCCTTAAATAAGTGGGTAAATAAGTACCTGGTCTAAGTAAACTTTCTTGAGATAGATATTTAATGCTCAAAACAAGCACCAATAAACATAAAGATGTCTCATAGAATACCTATTGCTTATAAATAAATAAAAATAAAACATATTATGCAAGGATTATTTCAATATGATTAAATATATATTCACTAGCTAGACGACGATCTGATAAATTTGAAAGAGATATTAAAAATAAATACACTTTAATAAATGCATAATAGAATTTATCCTTAATTCACTTAAGGGTGTTTTTGAATGAGCATTTTTGAAAAAGAACTAAAATACATCATTGATGAATTAAGAAGATTAAGTGATAGAGAGAGGAATGAGTTAATTACGAAGCATAAAGATGAGATATTTAGTGAAAAGTTCTATAGTAAGTTAGATGAATCATCACCAAGCGATGTTATTGAATTCATGTTGTTATTACCCCAAGATTCCTTTACAGATTTCTTGGATCAATATGGAGACGTGATCGCTGATAAAATTGAGAAAGCTGATATAAGAACGATTGCTAAGATATTTGATCAATTACCGAAAGATTTGAGAAAGGAATTTAATTCTAGATTCATGAAAAATCTCATGAATTACGGGAAAAAATTAAGCATATCAGACATAATAACAATGATCCACAATGTGTCTGCTCCATCTAGACCAGGCCTACTAAGCCCAATGAGATCAATTATGTTTAGCAAGGATTTTGAAGAGAAAATCTTTGGAAGCAGTATTGGTGAATTAGAGCAATTTATTTCTGCTTTTCCTGACGATTTAAGGAAACAATTCTTCTCCAAACATAGAGAAGCATTCTTGAGCGAGAAATTTTCTGAGAAGATTATACAAGCTAGTAGAGAGGAGATTACTAATCTAGTATTACGATGGTTCCCTCAAGATCTATATAGGGAATTCGTAAGAAGGCATGAAAAAGTTCTGCAAGAGAAAGGTTTAAAGCTACCGTTATGATTAGTTCAAAAGAAAAAAATGCAGATAAGATTTAACATTAAAAGCACTTAAAATAACCAAATTTATTTTATTATTAACTAGAATTGAAAAATATTTTATATTTTTTATGGCATTATATACGTGAAAATTCTTTTTCTTTGAGGTACATATGTATGTCAGCTATAGATAAGATATTAACGAGATTAGGTCTCTCTGAGAACGCAAGAAATGTGTATTTACATGCACTTGGCCGAGGCCCACAGACAATCGCTGAATTATCTATGACTAGTGGACTAAACTACGATATTGTTTCTATGGCTTTAAAAGAGCTTAATGCGCAAGGCTTAGTACGCGAAATAGCAGCAACTCCGCCAAGGTATGAAATAATACCGCCATATAAATTATTCATAGAAGAATTCGATAACTTTGGTAAATTGCTATATGGATTCGAAGAAAGGATGAAGGCATCTATAGATGCTAGTTTACAAGAGATGTCAAAACAAATAGATATTTTCAGGGAGGATATTAAGAGCTTATTATCAAGAATTGTTGAGGATCTGGGCGACCAAATGGAGAAAAATTTCGAGGACTTATTCTCTAGAATTAGTACTTCAATCAAATCAATAGTGGAGGGAGTAAATAAACAATCTCTTGTAATAACAAATAATGTTTTGAATCAAATAAATCAATCAACTAATTTGTTTGGAGAACACATAAGAAGTACTTTAGAGAAAATTGATGAATCAATATACAATTTAAGTAAAGAATTAGCTGAGAGCTCTAAAGATTACACAACAGCTATAGCTAATCAGGTCACAATGACAGCAGTACTTGTGGGAAACACAACAGAGGAGTTAGCTACTAATATTATCAATAATGTTTCTGGACTGATAGATAATCTTTCTAGTGGGTTGAATAATGTCTTTGTAGGGGTAAGTGAAAGTTTATCAAAGACTACATCTAATGTGTCAGAAACAATTACTAAAACAACGGATAAAATTGGACAAGAGCTAGAAAAAGCAATGATAAGTCTCACAGAATCATTAGATAACCTAGTAGAGAACTTGAGTAATCAAGTCAGCACTATACAAGGTACATTAAATAACTTGCTTGAAATAGTTAGAGTCCAATTAGAGGATGTATCAAACAAAACAACAAATGCGTTGTCTAGCTTATCCGATTCCGTAACAGAGACTAGAACATCTTTAATAGAGTCAGTTAAAAGCTCCATAAATACATTAAGA
>Ga0190308_1000190_pt1 | contig 20517 bp, 18 predicted proteins | sample 48700756_MG_FD_165050 | JGI IMG/M metagenome (GOLD analysis project Ga0190308, IMG submission 165050) | Hydrothermal vent sediment bacterial communities from Southern Trench, Guaymas Basin, Mexico - 4870-07-5-6_MG | ecosystem: Environmental > Aquatic > Marine > Hydrothermal vents > Sediment ...
GGATTCCCTTTTCCCTTCCTTATTGCCGGTGCATCTAATCCTGAAAGAAGGGTCGCCTCCATAAAGGAAGGGGGCAGATAATATTTTTTTTTAATCACCTCCTTTTTCTCCACCTTCCTGCCTTCCTTCTTTCCGGTTTCAACAATCGCTATATCACCCACAACCATCACCTGAGGACCAGAAGGAGGAGCTTTCTTGCCCCTTGCCACCGCCGGTGGCCTTTTAGATACTGCAGGCTTTTCCTTGACCGGAGGTGGAGGTGGAACACGGACAACAGGAGATACCTTCTCCGGTTTCTTCTTCTCCCTTTCCTTTCTCTCCTTAACAGCTGTTATTTCCTTTTCCTTCTTTTTCAGCTCCTCCTTCAGTTTTTCAAGCTCCTTCTTCAACTCTTCATACCGCTTCATTGATTCCACGTAGTAACTTCTTTTAAGCAAATCAGTCTCAAGCGTGATTTCCTTTGTCTCTGCTTTTTTCTCCTCTTTTTTCTCAACACGATGTCCACGTGTTGAAACATAGGCAAGGTAGGATACAAGAACAACAAGTATAACAACAGCAATGGTGACAAGCTTTTTTCTTTCTTCAGGAGGAAGATTTTCCCACTTCCTCTTTAACCTTTCCCTTACTTCCTCCAGTGCCATTTCTACACATCCCCCTGCCTTTTTTCTATTATTAGCAGAACCGCTTTTTCTCCCTTTTTAAGCTTCAGCCTGTCAAGGGATACCGCAAGCGGTCTTGCAGTAAGCTCCTTTTTGAGAAACATCCTTTCGTTCAAATCAACAAAAAGCTTTTCTCCGTTGTAGGTGATTTCAAAAAAAGAAACCTGAATACCCTCACCCTCAAGCACATAGGTACCCTTCTTATCAATGACAAGGTTTTTGTAAAGGTGAAACTTTTTCTCATCCTTTATAAACTCAGCATTGAGAGGAACGTTTCCTGTGAAAAACTCCTTCACAATACGGGCAAGCTTCTCCTCATAGCTCAATTCTTTGCTTTCCTCAAGACGCTCCTTTATCTCCGCCTCCTTATCCTCGAGATAAACAAGAACCGAAGGTATCCTTTTTGGAACGGCAATAATCGGAAATACCTTACCATTGCACACAACATGTATGTCAACAGGAGTTGTGGAATATTCAACTCTTTCCTTTTCACCTTCAACCACCTTTCTCACCTGAAACTTCACAAAAACATTTCTTCCAAGAACCTTCACCTTCACACCCTTCTCCTCGGAATAAACAACATCCTGAACATCAACGGGGCAGACGATTCTGTTAATGTCAACATTTGACATGTTAATCATCGTGGTTTTTTCGGGAGTCACAACATAATATACCCCGGAAACAACCTTTCCTTCCTTAAGCTCCTTCTCACTCACCGGAAGCCTGTAAATCTTCTCCTTTTCAGAAACCTTCTCCCCGGTCCCGGAAACCTTCTCTTCAGCCTTGTGAGTCTCAGCTGCGGGAGCTGCAGAAAATACAGAACCACCTCCTGAAATGGGGCACATACCTCCCTTAAGCTCCCCACATCTGCTGAGAGCTTTTTCCTTACCGGTATCTGCTTTAAGCGGCTTCTTCTCAAAGTGCAGTTCCTTTCCCGGTACCGGAAAACCCTGCAGCTCTTTAACAAATGCCGACTTCGGTATCCTCTGCACGGTTTCGTTTCCGGCATAACACGGAATGGCTGCAATCAGAAAAACAAATAAAATCCATACCATTCTCATTTCCTTTCCCTCCTATAATCCACAGTTTTTTACACACTCCCTGAAACCCGTGAGCATGAACTTCCCATGACGAACGTCATAGCTCAGAACGTAACGTTTCAGACTGTCAGAAATAAACTTCTTGTCCTTTGTCCACTGATATAGATACCCCGTTGCAAGTATCTTCTTTTTCACAGGATTATACTTTATGCCGGTGACATGAAACGAGGAAGTAACCCCGGCACTCTTCACGTCCTCAGCAAGGCTTGTAAAAGTCTTCTTGTATTCGGGATAGACATCGGGAGTGAAAAATTCAAGCAGTTTCGCAAACTGCCACTCAACATTCTGCGGGGTATAACTGAGGGCGTAATACATCAAAAGCTTTGTCATCTCCTCAATGTATGCCTCATCGACCTCCTCCGAACTCACAGCAACCTTTCTCGAAAGACCAACAGGTACGAGAATAACTTTCTGCATTTTCATAACATGAATTACCGCAAAGGAGCTGAAAATAAGAGCAAGACACAGCAGAAAAATGAAAAAACGAAGAAACCTGTTCTGCTGTTTCAGATACACCTTTTCCTCAAGATAATCTTTCAGCATTTCACACCACCTTTTTATTCGTTAAATCTGTCCTCAAAAAACGTGGGAAGTCCCTTAAGTTTCACAAGTCCTGTTGCATAAAAAATGTGTCTCAGGTATCCTCTGGGTAGTCTTCTTTTCAAGGATGCATAAAAAAAAGTAAAAGGTATGATAAGAATCCAGAGTTTCCCTCCAAAACACAATGCCAGAATCAGGGCAAGTACAAGCAGTACAAGGTCATCCTCCTCAAAAAAGAGAACCTGATATGGTTTATGAAGGTAGTGAAAAACCCTGAGCCTTCCGGTGCCACTTCCCTCCCTCATTTTTCACTCACCTCAACAACAACTTTTCTGCTGAGACACAAAGCATTGCTTTTATCCTTCACCTCACCCATTCCCTTAATCTCCACAATCCTCACCCCCTCCTCCCTGAGTATCCTTGCAACCTCCTCCGCCCTCTTCAATGAAAGCTTTTTGTTGTACGCATTAGAACCTATGAGACATGTATATCCGTACACCTTTGCAGTAAGTTTTCCTCCCATCACGGTTTTCAGCTCTCTTATTCTCCTCACAAGAAACTGCCTCTGCTTTTCAGGAAGTCTATAGCTGTCAAAATCAAAATAAACAACAATTCTTTCAATCCCGGACTTTTTCTTTTTACCTTTTAACTGAATCACCCCGTTGCTGGAGGAAATGCTTTTCCCCCTCTTCACCCTCTCGCTCACCTTTACGGAAAGAGGAAGAAAATATCGCCTGGATACATGCCGTGGTTTGATCTCCTCAGGAAAAATTCTTCTGGCATTTCTGTCAATAATCAGAACACAAACATAAGCCCAGTCAGCCACATTATCCTCATATACCCTGTTTAAATCATACTCCCGCTCAACAACAGCTGTTTCCGCCCTGCAGAAAACAGGTATTAAAAAGGCAATAAAAAACCACAACAACCTCTTCAACTTAACCCTCCTTTTCTTTTTCTATATTTTAGAAATCCCGTGTTACTATCTGGGAGCACCTACAGGATAGTTCAGGAACTTTTCAGCAAATTCTTTCAGTTTGCTGTTACCTGAACTCTTACCCAGCACAAAAAGATGATAGAAAAAACTAACATCTCCGTAAGAAACAAAAGCTTTTCCCATCTCTGTCTCAGGAAGACCCTCAGAATAACCCACTCTTGGAATAACTCCCCTCACGTAAACCACTGCCGGTACCTCGTCTATGCCAAACCTTCTGAAAAGGAACGGATCTATCTGAAAACGAACAGGATATACCCTGCACCTTTTTCCCGAATTGAGACACTCCGGGTCTCTGACAACGGCGCTGTAAACCCACTCAACGGTGGGACGGATGAACTTAAGACCCTCTACCCCTCCCCTCAGGACAAAAATCACGTTCTTTGATTTCAGCCTTGATGCATCCCTCACATAAGCTCTCACCACATCAAGAGGCATACCTGAAGACACAAAAACATACACTCTCTCATCTTCACGCAGAAGACTCTCCCTTCTCACATTCTTCTTTTGAGAATAAGAAGCCTGGGAACGGGAAAGAACCTTCTTGCCGATTCTTCTTTTCGCACTCTCAACCCTTTCATGAAACTCATCACTCCGGATATAACTTTCAACCTCATGCAGACTCCTTTTAACCTCCTCAAGCTTACCTCTATCCATCCCTGCAAACACACCCTTTCTTTCAAGGTCCCTGTAAAATCCCTCATAAGCAAGTTCACTCACCCTCTCAAGCATTGATTCAAGTGAACCTCCTCCAGCAACAGGAATGGATTTCCACAGCTTTCCCCTGTAATATATCTCAAGAACATCCTTCCCTCTCAGCTCTTCAGCCGGCACCTCAACCCTGGTAATTGAAAAACCATGCTTTTTTCCGGAAGAACAATCCGTATCATCCTCAACGTAAATCCTGTTACCCTTTATCCCTGAAACATGCGTGCAGCTGCCGGGCAGGGGAATGAAAAAAGAAAGACTTTTTCCATAAGTAGCTGAAAAACAGAATATCAGCAGAGAGAAAACCGCAACAAAAACCCACCTCATCATGGAGATGATGAGGGAACAATTTTGGTTCCAAGGCAGCATTTCACACGCCTGAAAACCATCCAGCTGAAATTGTCGGGTGAGTTTTCTCTGGTTCCAAAAGCAGGATTTTTATTTGTTTCCCACAGAAGCTGGGAACGTCCTATTGGAACAAAGGGTCCCCTTTTTGGCTTGAGAAGATGCATTTTGTAGTGAGACTTGATCCACACAGGGGTTAGCTGGGCATAGCACACATCCACCCCGGGATCCCAGAGCAATCCCATCCTTGCCTGCCTGTATATGGCCCTTGCTGCAATCTCAGCACTTCCTCTCAGAATATTTGGAGAGCTTGATGAACCTGCAAGTGGATACGCACTCCCCCATGAACCAACGCACCAGAAAAGAGAATCAATCGGATAATCCGCAAGAGCCCTTGCACTATCAGCTGAACAGGCAAGCTGTGCAACAGGATTGCCAAAAAGAATTGCCTCGGGATTCAATATATAGGAAAGAATGTCATTATTCCACAGAGGATCAACCTCACTCAGATACGCTATGTCAAACCCCTCATGCAGGCCACACGGCAGGTCAACAAAAAGGTCAAGAATGTCGAGGGCATTGAAGAAATAGTAGTGAACATTGAAACTTGAATACGAGGTGTATCCCTTGCCGTATGTTGAACTCGCAGCATTTTTCAAATTTTTACCCGGTTTTCCAGATGACATCTCCATTCCCAGTGTGGGAAAACACCACGGTATTTTTGTTGTCTCAACAACACGGGCAGGCTCCCAGTAGGAAACTGTGAGACCAAACCTCCAGTTGTTACCCTCCTTACAGAAACACACTATTGAATCAAGCTCATCAGGGTTTGTCTGCAGTCCCTCACTTGCAGGATCATCATATACATCTCCTATTCCCTTCACCTCAACACCTGCAAGCTCAATCGGAAATATACCCTCCCATCTGATATCGGTTATGGGGTTTATAAAAGTTGCCCTGCAGAAACGCTCACCTGAAAAAGCACTTCCGGCAAACAGCAGAAAAGCACATATAACAAAAAGAAAAATCCTCACCGAAATCACCTCCTCTTTTTCTCATTAAGAATAGCTCTGACAAAAGAACCATTTCCATAAACTCCTATTTCCCTCAGAATCATGGTTTTCCCATCCTGATAAACAATTGATGGAGTTTTTTCAACTGAAAAGTATCTCAGAATCTTCTCATCCCCGAGGTAAACAATCCTGCCCGTTAGCTCTGAAGCGTCAAATACACTGCCTCTTGTGGTTATCAGAATCGTGTCATGTCTATCAAGCAATCCCGATTTTTTCAACCACTCAAGTTCCTTCTCTGAAGTGGAATCAAAGAAAACCAGGGTAAATGGAAAACTCACATACTCAAGTGGATTGAAGGTGTATCCCTGAGGATAAATAATTTTCCCGGTATGATCTTCTATGTCAAAGGGAAGCTGAAATTTAATGCTGATTCTGAACACCCTGTCTCTGGTTGCCCTCCCAAGCTGATTATTAACAGCCGCATGTTCCATGACGTGCTTCTTCAAAAGCAGAAAACGCCCGGCGAGATTGGCTTTTTTAACCTTTTCCATTATCTCCTCATATGCATCCCTTTCAGAAATGGGATACGTCGTTCCGTATCTTCCAACAATCACCACATCGGTTGTCTCCTTTCCCGGGCAATAAGACGTGAAAAGAAAAACCATAGCGATAGTCAGAAGAAACACTCCTCTCATGGTAAACCAGAAAGGCTTTTAAAAGTTCTGCATTGATTTCTGAAAAATCTCCTTCATCTGAGGCTCAATGTTTCTTCTGATATTACGCTGAATATCAGCAACATACTCGGAAAAATCTATCCTTCCAAAGTCAATTGACTGAAATTCTTCAGGTGTAAATCCCCTGCAATTTGGATTATCAGCATCTCCCCATCCACCTGAAGGTCCAAAACTTGAAAGCTGGGGCCTTCCCTGCTCATGAATTATCCTTGCAAGCTTGGAATTGAAACAGCAGTAAACCTTTGCTTTCTGAACACAACCAACAAGAAATAACTTTTTAATGCACTTCTTGCCCACATAATGACAGTAACCGGATTCCTTGTATGTGGAGGTCAGGATATCCTGCTTATCACAGCTTCCCATAAAAAGAGACATACCAAGATTCAGTGCCGCAAGTGCAATACCCCATCCGGAGGCAAGATTCATGGTGTAAAGAATTGATTGTGCCACAAGATCAACCGCTGCGGAAAGCACCGGGTCATCTATGGCACTTGTAAGTGCCATCGTCACAATCTGAGCTGCAAGCTGGGGGGCATAATGATCCAGATATGAATCAACATACTGAGGATATGTCTCTGAAAAGTCCTCAAGCTGATAAATATTATCACCAACCTCTGTTGCGACTCCTCTGTTTTCCACAAGGTCAGTCCATACTTTTGCTTCTGTACCCTCTGCAACCCCTATGGTCTCTCCATATTCATTGAGCAATTTAACTTTATCGGCACTTACCAACTCTACTGCCTTTACAGAATTCAAAAACTGAGCTTTCTTAACAAGATCAAGGCATATATAAACGGCCTTTATTGCATCTCCAAGCATCATCCCTGTTGAACCCGTTGAATCATAAAGCTTTCCCTGAGCTTCATCACAGCAGTTGTGAAAACCTGTTTTCAGACCCGAAGGTCTGCACCTCATTTTTTTACCATTGAAAATATAAACATTACCAAGACACAGACCCTCCTCATCATATCCCATATCATCCTCCAGACCGGAAGGCGGTTCATCCCCTCCCTCAGCATCCTGAATTTCACCACAGGCATAGGGAGAACACATCCACTTATCATCAACCTTCACACAAGTGGAATTTTCATAGGGACAGGCAAGACACTCATCTGTCACCGTACCCTCAGGACACGTGGCAGTGTAATCATCTGTTTCACACTTTCCCGTTGAGGTATTATATGTTCCCCCATCAGGGCAGCACGGTGTATAGCCCACGTTAACACAGGTGTGCCATGTGCTCCTTCCTGCATTGGGAGGATAATAATATAGACAGTAGGTTGCTCCATTCACATAAAATTCAATGGTCTTTCCTCCCCTTATCCCCTGGGTAATACACTCACCAGGAGCAATGCAGGTACTGTATGCTGTATTCCCTGCACCCGGGTAATAAATTGACAGACAGAAGGGATCACCACTTCCCGGCTGTGTATAAACCTCGGCAACCTCATTTGACGGGAATGTGTGGGTATCACAGTAGTCATTTATTGTACAATCCTCAATGGGAGGGGCCTCACACTTTCCACTTGCTTCATTATAGGTATAACCGGAAGGACAGTTTATCTCTTTTTCCTGCGGAACACATTCCGCAGCATCAAGTGGACAGAAGTATCCATCATCTACAGGAATACATTTTGCAATTTCCTCTTCTGAAAGGTCACCATCATGGTTTTTATCACTCCCGCACCACATTCCTGAAAGGGATACGGGCTCACCTCCAACACTCCCAATCTCTGCCGGCCTGCATCGTCTGCTTTCCGGATCATAAATATACTCTCCCTCACAGTAAGGATAGGAGATACACTTTCGCAGAAATGAATCATACAGGTACTTATCAGGGCACTCACCAAACTGATCAACGGGATCGGTCACACAATATCCGTTGTAGGAATCAAACACACCGGGTGAATAACATTTCGGGGATGGAGATGAGGCATAAACCAGGCTCCAGCCAAAAAGCGTGTAAACAGCAAAAAAGATTAACGAAACACAGGAAACTATCTTACTCTGCAGTCTTTTCACCCCAGCTCACCCTCGCTTTCCTAAAGACTTTTTTCCACCCCTGAAGAGCATATAAAATCACTTCCTGCAAGCCTCATTGCCTGCAAAACAATGGCAGCTTCTGTGAAAAATGAGTCACAGGTACAATCGCTTATTATTCTTTCTCCTGGATTTACAGGACATGTATATCTTCCCTGCTCATCAGGAGTGCAGGGACGATAGACAAAAACCTTTTTCGGATTTCTGTTAAGGTCCATATCCTTCCGGACATCCTTGCCCACTTCCGGGACTTCCACCTTGCACACATACTCACATTCCGTACTTTCCCTGTTAAAATTTTCAGCAACATTGATTTTCTGAGACGGATATGTACTCCACATCTCACCCTCTTTTCTGATATCAGTGTAGGTAATCTCTCCTGTGGATTGTTCAAAAGTTGAAGTGCTGTAAATTTTCTTCAGTCTCTTTTCAGCCTCTGCAAGATCTGTTTCACTGCTCCTGCATCTATACTTCCTCTCAACAAACCAGTGTGTTCCACAAATAACCTCACCGCAGAAGGTTTCACATTTTACAAGAGGATACAATCCCGTCCTCATTCCATTTTGAACTGTTAAAACCCCATCAACCTTTTCCTCCCAGAGAGTGCATTCTGGATCATTTTCAAGATCCTCACATGTGTCCTCAATATAATCCCTTGAAATGTAACACCCCTTGAAAGGTTCGGTCAAACAGAAATAAACTTCCACAGGTCGGCATCCAGCTGCCACTCCCTCTCCTCCACCACTTCCTCCTGCATATACCTCCAGGGTGTTCATGGATGAACCACCTGAAGGAGGAATAATTAAATCCTTACTCAACTGCACCCAGTGACTGGGAGCGCTGCCGCAACAACCGCAGCCTGCCTCAGAATCACCGTAACTCTGTCCCCCTGCATAAACTCCATTAAGGTAAAACTTCACATATCCATCATCATCAAAACAGGGATAAGGACCCCGAGTGTCTGTTCTCCAGCGTGCCTCTATCACGTAAATGATGTCATAAAAATCAGGTGTCATCTCAAAATCAATCTGAGCATACCCCTGATTACCCTCGCTCTGATGTACACCAAAGATAAAGTAAACACACCTCTCACCACATATGTATGGACCCGGTAAATCACCTTTACAATCCCTTGCCCTTGAAAAAAGCTCCGATATATCATATTCCCTTGTCTCTATCACCCGTCTGACAGTACAGGTTTTCTCCTCAACAAGTTCGTTCATGGACTCAGCAAACTTTTCCACCGCATAAGTAACCGATTCAGGATTCTGCACCTCGGTAAGATACAGAGAAGAAGCATCTCCCTGTATTGTGTACGGATTTTTAAGATAACCTGTAAGGTTCTTCACCTGTGAAGAGCCCCCTGCTGCAAAGCAGTTTGAAAGAGACTGAGCATAAAACTTCAGTGCCGTGCCCTCAAGCACACTTGAAGACACAGTAAAGGATGGATCAACTCTCTGAAACTCCTGAACTATCGCTCCTCCAAGTACGCTGAGAATATAATATGCATTCCTCCAGAAAAGATTTTCTCCACAGGAGTTATTGATACAGAAACATCCTCCAAGTTTCTTAAAAGAAACCCCCTTTTCCCTTAAAACACTTCCATCATACTCAAAAGTGTAAAAACCACATCCATTCCAGGTACCAGGATCACATCTGACAAAACCATTTGCACACACTCCGGAAATACCATTGAAAGTAAATTCACTATCCATCACACCATCCCTGTCCCTGTCAAGAAACACCTTCACGTTGATATCTCCTGTTGACTGAGGCTGTGCAAGAATTGTCATAAATTCCTTTGCAGAGGGGCAAAGTATCTGAACGTTGAAGGACTCTGAACTGTCAATTGTGTACAGTGGAATGTTACTCAGCAGGGGATTCACATATCTCTGCTTTATCACCCTTGCACTGCTGGCGGTATTTTTAAAAGTCTGAAAAACATCTTCTGCCTTTCTTTTTGCATCATCAGTTCCTCCCGAACACACTGCCACCTCTGCCACGAAGAAAAGACATGCAATAAACACCATCAGCCTCAGGGCAGTCATGGTCGGAAAACGGAATCCATCCTTTTTTTAAGCTTTTTAAAACACGTTCACCGTAAGGACTTTTTTCACTCCCGGACGGTTAAACGTGCCCGAGACAGAGTCCGGGATATCTTATCTCGGCAAGACACCTCTCAACAGGAACATTGCAGAAAATGCACGGTTCGGTGGAGATGAAGGAGGAAATGTACTCAAGCCTTTTTTCAGAAAAAAGAATGCTTCTTTCCCCGCCTGCCGGATATATCTCATAAAACTTCTCATAGGGATAACCAAGCTTTGATGGACCATGAATTACCACCTTACCTTCTGGTAAAAGAAGCAGAGTATTGATGATGGTTTTACCATCTGAATTGGGTAGCCTCACCTCATTAAAATATCTGACAGCCCTGTAATAGCTTTCTGACATATGATGAACAGGCATTGTGAACCTGATTATCCTTTCTCTGATGGAAGAAGAAGCTTCCTCGGGTACGAAGAGTCTCAGAAGGGTTATTCTTTTAACACCGAGTTCTTTCAGATACGCAAAAACCTCCTCAGCATTCGGAGAATCAGCAACAAGACAATCAGGAGGTTCACCACAAAAATCAGCAAGTCTTTTCATGTTTGTTTCCCACATCCTTCTTTTTCCTTCCTTTCCAGCAAACCTGAATTCATCACAGGATGAGTAAATGGACACTTCATAATTCACACAGAGCCTGATAAATCCATTGTCAACATCAATCAGATTGGTGACCACACCGGTATATGCATCCGGAAAAAATTCCCTAATGGATGAAAAAAGCTCCCTGAGGTATCCCGCATCAAGCAGGGTTACCTCTCCTCCAAAAATACTGATACTCTCCGGCTTCACCCCCTCCCTTTTCAGCATGGAAAGCACATGTCTGAGAAAGGAAATTTTCATCACCCTTCTTTCACCCCTCATGTGTGAAAAAAGGCAGTAATCACACAGCAGATTGCAGTCATAAAGGGGGACAATGCTTAAATCCGTAACCTGATACTCAATCACAGATACTTCCCCATCCAGGTTGAATTTTTTATAAACCGGTAAAACTCCCCCTCAAGTTCTTCGGGAATCCTTCCCATACTCAAAAAATCAAGAAGTGGTTTCAGTCCAGGACAGGTTGTTTTATCCTCAACCACCTTTGAAAGCGAAAAACATCCTCCCCTGCAGAAAAAATGATGTTCACACTGAATACACTCCGGGCGTGTTAGCTTCCACCTGATGAAGGATACCCTCTTTTCCGAAAAAAGAATCTCATGAAGGGAATCCCTGTAAAGATTTCCCAGAGGATGTCTCGAGTAGCAGAATCCTGAAAAATAAACATCGCCTCCAGGTGTAAAGGCAAAACAGTTGTAACACTCACCCCAGCAGTCAACAGCTCCTCCAGAGTGATAATTTTCCGGAAAATCCTTCCATGGATGAATATCAAGACCTTCAAAGAGATCCTGAAAGTGAAGGACCCCCATTATGTAAAAAGCAAGCTCCTTCTTTGTCACATAAAACTCCTTTCTGTTTTTCCAGCCTCTCCCGAGGGGGCAGAAATGACTCATGTTGTAATGCCTGGTCCCGAGTTTTTCAGCAAAGCGAAACAAATCAAATGTAAGCACCTTTCTCGTAAGGGTAATTGCAACCCTTATTTTTACTCCATCATCAAGGGCGTTTTTAAATTTTCTCTCCCATTCCCTCTCCATCTCATGGTTCACAAACCTCACACCCACGGGGTCATACGATGCCTCCACCTCCACATCATACTCAACAAACAGCCTGCCAAATTCCTGGTTGTAAAAAAGTAAATTCGTGTTGACATTAACCGGGACTTTCCCGAAATGCTTCCGTATGGATTCAAGATAAAATCCCATCTGCTTTACACCCACCGTAAGCGGTTCCCCTCCACTTATGATGAACAACATTCCATAATCATTCACAACATCCTGCATTTCCTGTACCTTCTTCAAAATAAACTCATACTCACTGTCTTCCATCAGAACGCTTTTCTTTCTCAAGGCCTCGGGCAGAAAACAGTGTCTACACTTAAGTTGGCAGTTAAACGTTGGGATAATAAGTGCTTCCATCAAACCACTCCTTCAGAGAGATTTTTGATTATATGTCCGTATCTTTCAGAGTAGGTAACCAATTTCTCAAAAAACCCCCTGCATACGGACTTATCACGAACCGCGAGTGGCTGATACGGACACCCCCTGTGACAGAGGGAGGTATATTCACACCCATCGCATCCCGAAACAGTCTGCTCGGCTATAAGACGCAGCCTCAGGGGATTGAAAAATATCTCCTCATAGCTGTTCTTAAAAACATTTCCGAATGAAAAATTTCCTTTTGTTGAAAAAACAAACGCAGGACAGGAATAGACATCTCCATTGCAATCAAGAGCAAGTGTGTTACCCATGCAGTCCCCGGCAAAACAGGAAGCACCCCTGCCAAACCTTGCAAGATAAAGCATCTGGTCAAGGGGATTGATGAAAAGCACATCCTCCCTTTTCCCTCCCCTCCTTTCCCACCTTACGAGATAATCCACATACCAGTCAAGAAGTTGGCTCATAAAGGCAAAGTACTCATCGTCGGATACATAAAGTGTTTCCTTGTGAAGAAGCCCTCTTCCCTGAAGAAGAAACCTCTCAACGTGAATACAGTTAACTCTCCATTTCCTTAAATACTCCACAACCCCGCAAAATCTTCTCATACACCTGCCTGTTTCTCCTGCAAGGGTAACATTCACAGTCACACGAATTCCCTGCTGTATAATGTATTCCAGATTTTTTTCCCATAACACTTTAAACTTTGAATACGAACCGTTGAGTCTCCTGATACCGGGATCAAATGAAGTACCAATTGAGTTGTTGAAATACTTTTTCACCATCTCTATTGTCCTTTCACCAACCTTTGTAAGATTTGTCTGTAACTGAAATTCAACCTTCCCGGAAGGAAAATTTTCCTTTATAAGCTTACATATCCCGATTATCTTCTCCTCTCCGAAAAGAAGTGGCTCCCCTCCATGAAAGATGAAGACAAACCTTCCATCTTTCTGACGAAAAGTCTCCGTCTTTTTCAGCATCTCAATAAAAGCAAGCACTGCCTCCTCTGAAAGCACACCCCCACTTTTTGGTCTGGAAGAAGCATAACAGTGAAGACACTCAAGGTTGCATGAACGGGTAACAATGAGGTAAATCAGCATTCGCCCAGAATCCTCCTCACAAGATCAAAAAAGCCTTCAGCATATCGTTTCATAAAATCACTCTTCGGATAAAAGCACCTTTCCGTCTCGGGCTTCTTCCCCTGGATGACATAGTCAAGTACTCTTCTGTAACCGGGGCATTCACCTTTAAGGCACAGCCCGTCCTTCCAGAAGTACCAGAGAGTACAGCCTCCCATGCAGAAGTGATTGTACGGGCATAACATACAAGCAGTGGAACTTTTCTCGAGCTGAAAGCTCATAAACTTCATCCTTGCCGGAGAATTGAATATCCGGTATGCATCATCGGTGTATACGTTCCCGCAGAATGAATCCGGAAAACATCTGTCACCCACCTCCACACTGCCATCCCTTCTCACAATGAATCTGTTCCAGCAGTCACCCCAGCATTCAACTCTATACGGGACATTGTGAACCCTTCTCACACGCTCAACCTCCCTCAGCCCTCCATAAGGGGTTATACTCACATTCCCGGGAAGCTCCTCAAAAGCATTTATAACACAATCTGATGCCTCCCGTGGTGTGACACCAATGGTGTCAAAATATCTTTTTGCCCTCCCCATAGGGAGGATGGGGGACAGTCCAAGTTCTTTAACCTGCAATGCTGAAACAAATTCCTTCAGCGGAAATTCCATAAGGTAACGTGTGATGGTCAGCTCAACAGGTATACCCCGTCCGGATATATCCAGTCTGGCAAAGTTCTCAAGCCATCTCCTTTCAAATGCAGGAAAGCCCCAACCCCTAATTACGGGGTCAAATGAAACAGCAACAGAAACAGTTTCCTCATCAATAATTTCCTTCAGAGCGGAAAAATTCATCAGATTCGTGTTCATTGATACCCTTGAACCCTCACCAAAGGCCTTTTTCAGGCTTTCAGCAAGCCTTAAAACTGTAGAGGCTCCAAGAAGAGAAGGTTCACCTCCTGAAATAATAAAATCATAAACCACACCTGATGATGGAATTGAATATAAATCTCCCACCTTCCCAAAAACTTCCTTCAACCTCATGACAAGCATATCCGCCTCTTCAGGAGAAACACCACCCTCCTTTCCCGGACCTGATTCTGAAAAGCAGTGCAGACATTCAAGCTGACACTTTCTCGAAAGCTCAAGCTCAACCTGAATGTACATAAAACTCACTCCGTGAGTGGAAAATTACTTCCAAGTTTTTCCTTCACTCTCTCCATTATGAAATCAACAGCTTCAGAAGAGATACCCGCTCTCCTGTACAGGTCATCCATCATCGGGCAGTTAAGATCAAGTCCGACAAGATTGAAACCCACCCTCTGGCACGCTTTGCTGAAGGGCTGAACCTCAATGGCTGCATTGTTCTCATTCAGCCATCTTTCAAGAAAGAACTTATATCTTTCTTTACTCTCCTCAACAAGAATCACAGGGATTTTGAACCCACTACAGAGGTGAAACAGCCTTTCCATCCTTTCCTTCTGCATACAGGTACCTTTCGTATCAAGAAGAAGAGAAAAAGGATAGCCTTTGAAAGCCACACTGAGAAATTCCATATCCTCAGCTGACAGGTTGTTTATATCCTCAACAGCAAAAACAACGTCATACGCAAAAAACATAAGGGTCCTAAATTTTCTGAGAAGCTCGGGTTTTACCTGCAACCTTTTTAAATTCTCCACAGTCAGACGAATGATATGGTTTCCAAAAAGAAATTCATCATTTTTCACCACAGTGTTAAAACTTTTCTCCCTATACGTATTTTCAGTATCCACCGGATAAAAATCCACCGCACCCGCAACCATGGCTGTATCCACCGCATACACTTCGCTGAGTCTTTCCGGCAGAAATTCGTCCTTTCCCGTCACATGCTTCAGATAATTGCAGATAAGACCCGCAAGCTCAGAAAAATTCACCTCTTTCAAAAGAAGCATAAAACAGTTCGGAACAAGATCAGGAAAACATGAAAGGAGAAACAGAGACAGGGCACACGGGTGGTCCATTGTTATGATGGATGAAGCATTGAACACCCTTGCAAGAAAAATCCTGAAAAGTATTTCAGACGGAAAAATACTTGTCTTTCCCTCATACAGGTAAAAAAGCAGAACCTCCGTCTGAAGGGGTGCCTGAGAGGACTCAATTATCACATCTATACCTAGGTGATTGCTGATTATCATGTTCCTGAAAAGTGACTCATCTATCAGTGGATCCTCAAAAAACAGATGAACCCTTTTCTGCCCAAGCTTCTGTATAAAAAAAACAAGATACTTTATAACCTCCTGATTGATGCTACCCTTCACACTGAAAATGACCCTTTTCACTATATCACAATTGTCTACAGCGGTGATATTGCTGACGATATCTGAAACACTCTTCATCACCTCTTTTCGTGTGAGGTCAAAAAAAGAGTGTCTTTTCAGGGAAAAACCATTTACCTCGGTGAATCTGGAGTGAGAAAGAAAGGTGTATTTAAGGGTTCTTCCCGCAGCAGGTGAAAGACTGTCCTCAAGATGTTCCCTCCATCTCAGCATTTCCCTCTCTCTTTCACCTCTCACATACCTTTCAAAAAGAACCGGATTGCTTACTGAAACCACACCTGAATAATAATCAAAACCACGATGGGTGAAACTCATAAGTTTCCTCCTGAGACCGTTTTTTAATTATTTAAACCACGGAAAGGAAACTATGACTTTTCAAGATAATTCAGAGCACTCCGATACATTTCCTTCCATACAGTACAGAAAGGAGTGGGAACTTTCATATCACCTGCATAAAGCCTGCGTTGTTTGAGGCAACCCCCACCACATAATCCACACTTCATACACTTTTCATCAAGCACAAAAGAAACTTCAAGGAGTTCCGAAAATCTTTCCTGGTCTATACCGTTTTTCACATCACCAAGATATCCCTCACCTATATCAGCCATTTCCCCACACTGATATATCTTCCCATCAGGCATGAGTGCAAAAATTTTCCCCACACATCTGTTTGTTACAGGACATGGAAGCTCCATAATTTTCCCTTTCGCATAGTCAATAAACATATCCACCGGGTCAATCACAACTGAAGGAAACTCGTCCCTGTGCTCAAAAACTTTTTTCAATGCTCTCAAGTATTCAACAGGAGTGAAAAATTCAAGCCTCCTGGCAGCTCCTGCCGGATAGAGATAATTCAGCTTGATATGAAATCCATTTTCCTCTGCAATCATACAGATATCAAGAACTTTTTTGTCGTTTTCTTTATTCAACACACATATAACATAACCCGGCTTTCCGCTTCTGTCCTGAAACTTTTTCAATCTGTCAAGAAAGGTTGAAACACTGTACGGCCTCAACGAAGAAAAGAAATCATAGGAAGTACTCACATTCCACCTGAATACACTTTCAAAAACTTTGTTCCAGGAATCATCATAAAGAAGCAGATTTGTCTGAATTGAGTGATATATCCTCATATGAGGGAACTCCTTTTTAAGATGCCTGAAAACCTGATGGTAAAAATCCTTTCCCGCAAGAAGAGGCTCTCCTCCATGCCACACAATTTCAACCGCTGTAATTTTCTCGCTCCTTTTTTCAAGAAAGTCCGTAATCTTTTTCAGAGAGAGTGCATAAAATTCAGGATTGAAATTGTAAAGAGTTCGGTGCTCAACAGAACAGTGCCTGCATCGGACGTTACAGAAGAGAACAGGTTTTGCAATAAGGGTTATAACCGACACCGTCTTTTCAAAATCCTATCTTCTTCCCCTTGCACCATAACAGTTACTGTAGCAATTGCTGTAACAGCAGGTCCCCGCTCTTGCCTCCTTCACACCGGGAAACACCTTTTCCAGTACAGGGATCAGTGAATCAAGCATTACAAATCCGGCTGCAAATGAAAGACACTTAATAACCCTTCTCCTCTCACCATTTACCACTCTTTTCATCTCACCACCTCCCTGCAGTGTTCTAAAATAACTTCAGGGATTAAAGTATCTCCCATATAGAGCCTGCCATCATTAACAAGAACAGCAGGATAACTCAGCTCAAAATCACTTCCAAAATAAACATCAAGCACTCTGTCATCAAACCAGTTGCTTATCTCAATGAGCTTTTTTTTGACTTCCTTTTCACATGAACCATCATGGGGGGTTACTTCCACACCTGAAATGAAATCGTCTATCGTTTTTTTACTGCAGATAAAAGAGGCAATTTTTTCAAGTGCTTCATCCTTCTCCTCAGGCTCGATATAAAGATACAACACTATCCTCTCCCCAGAATCTATAGCATCCATTATTCTTGCCGCAAAGTCCCTGCAGAATTCACACTCCCAGTTCGTAAAAAGCAACACTCCGCAGAAATTCACCTCCGGGTTCCCGTAGTAACTAATCGGCAGCGTGCTGAACATCTCCACCACAACCTGTCCTGGAAGAACAAATGTCTCCGCCTGAACCCTTGCTGCAAAACAGAACAAAACCACCAGCAGAATGGAAATTATCCGGTGCACGTCCTCCTCCTTCTGTTAAACATTTTAAATCCCGAAAAGAATAAAGCCTTTACTTTCTGTATTTTTCTATCATCCTGTCTATAGCCTCTGCATAGCTCATGCCGGACTTTACCATCTCCTCTATCTCACGAACTTCCTCAGGATTTGAGGTGTATATATAATATGAATAGGTGTCAACAGCAAGTCTCACAACGCCCATACCAAAACGATCCGTGTAAACAAATATCTCCGAATAACGTGGTGCATTATAGCGAATACCCGTTAACAGCTGAAACGTGAACTCATCGTCAAAAGGAAGAAGCTTTTTCTCCCTCGCCTGAGGGAAATCAGATGATTCCAGGAAAAATTTGAAGGCTGAATTGGCATTTATGACCCTTCCCACCCTGCCAAACTGCTCAAAGTCAAGAATGCTCTGCGTTATGATGCCAAAACTTCCGTAATACTTTCTTGCTCTCCTGTAACCCTCTTCTATAACCTTCTGAAAAGCCTCTGTATCCTGCAGAAACTGCCATGCCTCATCAACGAGTATCAATCGTGGGGTTCTGTCCGATCTGTAAAGCTCACCTGTAACAGAATTCAGTACCACGAGCACTATGACTCCAAAAAGGTCTTTAAGTGGCTTCAGATTTTCAAGCTCAAGCACGACAAAATCATCCGCTGATGGATCAAAGGTATTCTTTCCAACAAACCACTTTCCATAAATACCGGATGAAGTGAACCTCTCAAGGTTAAAGGCAAGACTCGTTGCAACGAGATTAAATTCAACCCTGCATACCTCCTCATGCTCCTCACATATTGCCGCAACACCTTCGTGATACTTCGTGAAGTGTATCAGATAATCATAAACATCATCCAGTGTTGCATCATTTCCCTTCTCCCTGTAAACGCTCTCCACAGCGGACTTGATCACATTCACAGCTGTCTCATAACTTATACGCTCCCCGGGCAGATTCCCCGTATGTGAGGTTGCCATGTAGGTGATGATTTCAGTAATAACCGGAAGGTCATACCTGGGATCCTTTATTGTCTCAAAAAAGTTGAAACATATGTCACTGTCAGGAGAAAAGTCAATAAACTTACCTCCAAACATGTTACACAGCTTTTTGTAACTTCCTCCAATATCAACAATTCTTATTTTCACTCCCCTTCCATAGTAGTTTGCTATTATGTAGTTTGCAAAGAACGATTTTCCCTTACCTGTAGGAGCGGCTATGAAAAAGTTGTAACTTGAACTCTTTTTAGAAAAAACGTCCATTCCCACCACCTGACCTTTCCTGCCGAGAAAGATGAGTGATGGATCCCCTGTTCCCTTGAAATCAGTTTCAACCGGAAGCATCATGGATATCACATCAGCTGGCAGAATGAAGTGCCTGTCAAGAAGCATTAATGTCTTCTTGTCATAGATAAAGCCAAAGGGAAGTGAAAACAGAAGAATGGGAAGAACAAGAATGCTTTCCTCCTGCATAAGACATCCGGCTCTCTCCCACAGTTTCATGGCCTTGTAAACGGAGCTCTCCAGCCTGCTTTCATCATCGTCATATACAACCATGCTGAAAATTACGGGGTAGAACTTGATACCCTGCTCACTCTTGTCTATTGCCTCGAGATACTCTTCCTGTTTCCTTTTGAGAGAGACTATAAAAGAACCCAGTGCCTGCTGCTGAAAGATGAGATTTGCTTTTGAATGTATGTACACCTTCTGGTCTTTCAGAATAACAGTGCAGCATACCAGGAATGGAGAATTTATCTGAAACATATCCCCTGTTATTCCTTCATAACTTCCGGTAAGTAAACTTGAGAAATTGGGAAAAACCTCCTTCGGCAGGACCTTCGGGGAAAGACATCTGAAGCATCTTTTACCAAAACACACCTTCTTCCCCTTTTTCTCCACACTCACATCAGATAACAATATCTGCCTGTTAAGAGAAACACCAGGAAACCATAGAGAATCCTCTCCATCCGTGAACTTTCTCTCATTAAAAAGCCTTCTTAAAAACGAAAGAAGCACATCAGGGGTTACCTCAGAAGGATAAAGTCCTGCAGCGTTCAGACCCTCCCACAGAGCACTGCGAAGCTCCCTTATCTGGCTGGTTTTTGCCGATTTTGCCGGAAATTTCAGTGCAACAAACAACCTGAAGTCCCTGACAGGTCCGGGTTTCTCTCCTTTATAATGTTCAGCAAGGGAAAGATAGGCTTTTTTAACGAAATCGGGAGCTTTCTGTTTTTCGTTAACATAGGCATCAAGAAAACCCTCAACACCTGGATCTGCATAGCAGATAAACTGCATCACACTGTTCTCAGGATAGGAAGCGTTCAGAATATTCTGAAGGGCTTTAAGACCGGATACACTGCAGAATACGGTTGGCACACACTCATAGATGATTCCAATTGTTTCATCAAGATTGTAGTAAACCTTCAGTTCCTCATCATAGTAACCGTAAACAAGGTACTTTGAGAGAGGATTCCTGTAAAGACTTCTGTAAAGCTCATCTTTTGTTAAAGTCTCCCTTTCCTCTTCAGAAGGTTCTATACCCGCTGCCTGTTTCAGGAAATTCAGAAAATTCGGAATCATTTCATCCCTCCCTCCTTTACCTTGATACCTCTCCAGAGTGGAGAGGGTTCATAGGGATCAATCGGTGTTCCTTTCTGGAACTCATAGATACCAAACCTTCCAGGTTTTTCACCCTCAAA
>Ga0190308_1000196_pt1 | contig 20347 bp, 22 predicted proteins | sample 48700756_MG_FD_165050 | JGI IMG/M metagenome (GOLD analysis project Ga0190308, IMG submission 165050) | Hydrothermal vent sediment bacterial communities from Southern Trench, Guaymas Basin, Mexico - 4870-07-5-6_MG | ecosystem: Environmental > Aquatic > Marine > Hydrothermal vents > Sediment ...
TTTCCATGAGCCCTAAAGGCGTTCGTGGACGCCCAGCCCCCGGGCAACCCCGAAAAATGACGAAACACGATGAAGATGATCCCGAACCCACCCCGGGTAATGACAAAGGAAGAGAGGAACAAAGGGGTCTATGATTATGTATAAGGAGAGGATTAATACTATAACTAAATATATGGATGAAAACGCTATAGATATATTAATAATCTCTGCTCAAAGCAATATTTTCTATTTAACTGGGTTTGAGGGTGGACTTGGATTAATATTTGATTTAGATAGAGTTCCCTATCTATTGGTTCCTAGACTAGATTTCGAGCGTGCAAGCTATATTTCAAACATAGAGAATATCGTAGCTTTGACGAAGGAAAAGGCTGAATTTTTACCTAGTGAAAATATATTTATTGGAGATTTAATCGATTTTATAGAAAAACTTGCTTCTAATAAGAGGGTTAAGATAGGATTAGAGAAGTTTTCTATAGGGTTTAAAAATTATATTAGGCTTAAAGAGGAGTTTGGAGAGAAGAACTTGATAGATATTTCTCCTCTTGTAAGGGATATGCGTATAACTAAAAGTATGGAGGAGATCCAACTTATAAAAAATGCTATAAATATTTCTGAAAAAGCGTTTCAATATGCTATTGACTTAATTAAACCTGGTGTAAAGGAGTGTGAAGTAGCTGGGGAAATAGAATATTTTATGAGGAAAATGGGTTGTAGACCGGCATTTGAAACCATTGTAGCTTCAGGAAAGTTTTCTGCTTTTCCTCATGGATTTGCTTCAGAGAAGCGAATCGAGAGTGGGGATATAATAGTTATAGACTTCGGTGCAAGATATAAGGGATATGTTGCAGATATAACGAGAACAGTTTTCGTAAAACCAATTTCATCTAGAAAAAGAGAGTTGTTAAGGATGGTTATGGAGGCACAGGAAAAGGCTATAGACGTTTTAGGAGAGGGTATAGATATATGTGAGCCAGATAAGATAGTTAGAGAAATGTTTAGAGAGAAGAATTACCTCGCATTCTATAATCATAGTACTGGACATGGAATAGGTATAGATGTACATGAACCTCCAAGACTATATTTTAAAGCGGAGGGTAAATTTAAGAATGGAATGATAGTTACAGTTGAACCTGGAATATATATTCCAGGATATGGTGGAATTAGAGTTGAAGATGATGTTTTAATAACGAGTGAGGGACATAGAGTATTGTCTAGTTTAGAGAAAGAATACATATTATAACATTATTGGGAAATTTAAATAATAGTTGAGTCAATATTTTATTGGGTTTATGGATGGTTAGTGTATTTAAAAAGGGTTTTAGAACACTTGGCATAGCTGAAAGCTATGTTAGAGGTGTTCACAAATATTCTCTTCTCGCCGGAGTTATTATGAGGAGTGATTTAATTATAGATGGATTTACATTTACATATATAACTGTAGGCGGATTTGATTCAACTGAAAGAATATTGTCTATGTATAGAAATTTGAATAGAAATGATATTAATCTTATAATGCTTAATGGAGCTATAATTGGATGGTATAATATTGTCGATATATATAAATTATATAATTGTATTAGAAAACCCATAATAGTTGTAAGCTATGAGGAATCGGAGGGAATTGAAAAATACATTAAAAAATATTTTCCACAAGACTATAAAGAGAGATTAGAATTATATAGAAAGCTTGGAGAGAGGGAGATGATTAAAATTAAAACTGGATATAAAGTATATATAAGATATATTGGAATCGATAAAAAACAGGCGATTGTTGCACTAAATAGGCTAACTCTTAATGGATCTATACCTGAACCTCTTAGGGTAGCAAAAATACTTGCACATGCAGCTATAAAGGCTAAACAGTAATTATTTTCACCATGGTGTCTCTAATCTATTATATTCTAGTATTTTACTTAATTAATTGTATTTATATGCATCAGAAACTTATCCATTTTTCTCAAAATTATTTATAGAGGATATTTAAACAATATATATAGAATTAAATATAATTATAATAGTTAAACTAAATTTATAGTTGATAAATATGGTTTTGAGGAAAATTATAAAGATTGGTAGTAGCTATTATATAGCGTTACCTAAGAAATGGGTTTTAAACCAGGGTTTATCTGAAAATTCATACGTATATGTAAATATTAGGGATGGAAGGTTTGTTGAAATTTCTCCAACTATACAGCCAAAACCTAAGAGAGAGTTTAAGATAAATGTTAGGGATAGAGATATTTTGATTAGAAAGGTTTTGGCAGCATATTTATCTGGATGTGATATAATAGAAATATCTTTGGATAGATTGTCTAAAAAATATTTAGATGTTCTAGATGATCTTCTTAGGGTTCTTGTGGGTGTAGAAATAGTTGAGGAGGATGAAAATAAAGTTTTAATTCAATGCTTTATTAGAAGTGATTATGATCCGATACTCGTGTTGAGGAGAATGGATTCTATATCTAGGTCGATGTATAGGGATGTTATAAAGGCTTTAGTTGAATGGGATATAGATATAGCTGAATCAGTTTATAGGAGGGATGATAGAGTTGATAGACTTTATTTTCTAATAGTTAGACTTTTAAGGACGCTAATATCCAGTCCCGAGATATCATCAGAGGATAAGAGATTTTTCCTAGACCTAAGAATGATTGCAAAAAATCTTGAGCAGATAGGAGACTATTCCACTCAAATTTCTTTATCAGCAAAGAAAATAGTGGAAAGAGGGATAAAGATATCCGAGAAAAATATGAAGTCTATAGAAATATATTCAAAGAATATTGAGAATATTCAGAAAAAGTTGATCCAAATAGTTACAGATAGAAATTTAGTTTATGATGAAATGTGTATAAAAAGTTTGATAGAACTTGAGAATAAAATTGATGATATAATGGAAACGACACATGGTGAGCTATATAATATATTTAATGGATTTAAGGGGATTATAGGAGAGTTGAAAGATGTTTCAGATTTGATATCGGAGTATTAGAGAGAGATTTTTTCAAGCTGATTTAAAACATATTCTCTCTCCTCATCTGGTGATGGAAATTCCATTACAATTCTCCCATTTCTAATTAATGGTTTTAATAATTCCTCCATTTTCCCTCCACATTTTGGGCATCTAGGTCTCGTCTCATCTTCTAGTCTAACAACATCAATCATGCATTTCATACATCTATAGACTTTCTTTCTACCAGAAAACTTACCTCTCTTAGCTGTAGGAATCCATTTACCATCCTTTTTAATAGAAGTTATATCCATAGCAATATCTATTATCTTTGCACTTGCTATAGCGGATCCGATTCCGAAGCCACTTGCACCAGCTTCAATTAATCCTAGAATACTATCCTCATCTATACCTCCTGAAACAAATATCTTTACATTTTCAAATCCATTAGCCTTTAATTTCCATTTTACTTCTCTAATTATATCAGTGAAACTACCTCTTCTAGAGGAAGGTGTGTCTAGACGAACACCCCATGTTTTTTCTTTACCGATTGATATCACGGCTCTCAGCGACTCATCAACCTCATCTGTATATGTATCTGTAAGAAATATTCTTGGAACATTTTTAGGCATAATTCTATCAAATGCCTTCCACGCCTCTTCCTCACTCCCCCTTATATTCTTAAATATAATTATGAGGCTATGTGGCATAGTTCCAACAGGATTTTTACCTAAAAATTCTGCTCCAAGAATGCATGAGACACCATTACATCCACCAATATATGCATAAAATGAATTGAATGGTGATATTGCTGGATGAGTTCTACGTGCACCAAAAGAGATTATCAATGTATTTCTCCCAGCAATTTTTCTAATTCTGGCAGCCTTTGTAGCTATACCTGAACCCATTGCAAGAAAACCTAAGATAGGTGTTTCATATAAGGCAAATTTTCCATAGGGTCCAGTAATGGTCATTATAGGCTCTTTTATACCATAAAAATCTTTTTTATAGAATACTGTTCCCTCTGGAATCGCGTCAACACTTATTGGTAGTCCTTTAAGAAGATTTGCAACATCTCTTAGACCACCTAGAATAGCCCAATTATAGTTTTCAGGCATACTGCTTACAGTTAGCTCCATATATACTTCTGTATTAGATAGTTTTTCTTCATTAAGTATTCTCATAGTTCTTATAAAATATATATCGGTAGTCTTACCACTTTTAATATCTTCATAATTAGCATAAAGAAATGGTCTTTTAATCAATATCTTCACCTTCTTATGAGTATATGTTGATTTAAATATATAGAGAATTTTCTTCCATTATTTTTTCTTTCAATCTTCAATACTCCAAGCCTATTTAAGATAAATAAATGATTATATAGATTTCCAATGCTTATATCGAGATCTCTAGAAATTCTACGAGCCGAAACTCCTGGATTTTCCATAACATATAATAATATCTCTCTTCTAGTTGGATTTGAAAGCGCTTCACTCATAGATAATATTTTTTTAGGCATTATTATCCCCATCAATATACGTAGTAGCACTATCATATAACTACATAATACCTAAATAAAACTCTTATGGTAATTAATATAACTGTCAAGTAATTTTTCACTAATATAGGACTCAGCTATAATCTATAAGTTTAAAGAAGCTATTAACATCTTTCACTCCGCTTTAAATCTATATTTTAAAAATATGGCGTTTATAGCTACTAATACCGTGCTTAAACTCATTAATATTGCTCCTATTGCTGGACTCAATAATATACCATAGTTATATAGTATTCGGCAGCTAATGATATTGAAAGGGAATTATATCCAGTAGCCCATCCAAGATTTTGAAGCATTTTACCATACGTAATTTTGCCACTTTTGAATTATCTCCAGTAAGCATATAGACTTTGATATTCATTTCATTAAGTCTGTTAACAATTTCTCTCGCTTCTTTTCTTATAGTGTCAGCCAATGCTATTAATGTCATCATACCTGGTTTTCTTTTCTTGACTTCATTTACTATTCCGATTAAAAATGGCTTACCTCCATAGACATAGACTATTGTTGAAAATGCTAATAATACTAAATTCCTGTATTTGAAGACTATTTTATATCCAAAATGTTTTGGATAAATGGTGAGAGTAAGATTATCGGTATCGTTAATAGAGATGATATAATGAAACGTATCTTAAAATCTTTTATCATTTTAGAATGTTGCATGTGGTACGTCTACCTCCATTGATATATGGGTGGCTTAAATATTAACTTCATTATTTTCATAATGACATAGGTTTAAGTAAGAATGCCTGCTTCGCCTAAAAGTTGATGGAAACTCTTTTTTCCTTCCTATTTTTCCATTCTGGAAATTTTTTCTAAAATCTCTTAGACATGTACGCGATATTAGAGATGGATTCTCTAGGGCTATCTATTAATATCCTTATTATACTGCTATCAATCCTATCAAGCATTAAATACACCTCATATCTAATAAACTTTTTAATCTTTGTAAGCTATATCTAATAGGGTGAGAAAATGAAGGAGATTAAAATAACTGTATGGAATGAATATATTTCCGAGAAAGATATTCCTGAGTCGAAAAATATTTATCCCAAAGGTATGCATAGAGTTATTGCAGATTTTCTTATAAAGGAAGGATTTATCGTTAGAACTGCTACACTTGAGGAACCTGAGCACGGTCTCACAGAAAAGGTTCTGGTGGATACAGATGTACTTATATGGTGGGGTCATAGAGCTCATGATAAAGTGAATGACTTTATTGTGGAACGAGTCTATAAACGAGTGCTTGAGGGAATGGGACTCATAGTCCTACATTCAGGACATATGTCGAAGATTTTTAGAAGACTTATGGGTACTTCATGTCGTCTAAAATGGAGGGAAGATGGTAAAATGGAGAGAATATGGATTGTTGCGCCATGGCATCCTATAGCTGAAGGACTAGGAGATTATTTTGAGATCGAACATACAGAAATGTATGGAGAACCATTTGATATACCTCCTCCAGACGAACTTGTATTTATAAGCTGGTTTGAAGGAGGCGAGGTATTTAGAAGTGGATGCTGTTTCTATAGAGGTATGGGCAAAATCTTTTATTTCAGACCTGGACATGAAACATATCCAATATATTATGATAAAAATGTACAAAGAGTAATTATAAATGCTGTAAAGTGGGTTAAGCCGGTTAAAAGACCGAAGCCGATATTGGGGCACTTTAAACAAATTAAATAACTAATTATTTAACTTGTTTTAAAAATACTTTCACAGTTACTATGTTTCCGTCCTTTAGGTTTAGTGTTTTACGTAGGTTTTTTGGTGAAATAATTTCGATGACATCTGGACCATAATGTGTTCTTTCGATTAAAAGTAGGCCTCCAACAATATTTTTCTCAACGAATACTTTATAGAATTTTACTGAACCATATTTTCTTTTCTCATCACTAAACCCCGATATCTCAATTCCATCCATTAACTCAATCTTTTTCCTAACCACTATACTCTCTGGTAATAACTTTAAATTCAATGTTCCAGGATATGGTTTATCCCCTAAAAGCTCTGTAAATTTCCTATAATAGTATGGTATCGTTACATAGAATGCGCCTTCACCCAATCCTGTAAAAACTCTACCCTGTAAAATTAAGTACTCCTTTGTTCTATTGAAAAGCTTATTTAACTCTCCATACATTTTCAAAAGAATATTTAATCCCTGTTTAGTAATACGTATATATTGTCCCCTTCTATCAACGATTCTAGAAATATAACCCATTTTCTCTAATAATATTAGTTTCCGAGAAGCTGTTTGCTGAGAACATCCAATAATTTTAGAGAACATAATGCTATTTATGAATATATACTTGTCTATAGCTCCAAGTAGGGCCAAATTATATAGCATATATACTATGTCAAATGTTTTCATCAATTAATTTATATTCCATTTCCTATCTAATGAACTTTACCTTTTCATTATTTTATCTTTTTATCTAAGATATTATTATTTCGTCATCTTCATCTCTATCTTTACCCACTAATGATACAACCTGCATTACTATAAGTCCCATAGCTATTATGAGCAATGGATTATTCTTCAATACCTCTGTATCAAATGATACTTTAAATGCCATTATATTCATCGTTGAAGACAATATATTTGTATAAAATATAATGTTTAATAAAAACATTAGAAATGTTGTTGTATATGTTAAAAATCTGCTTGAAACAACACTTTTAATCCACCTGTATACAGCAAAATTTATCATAACCATGTATATTAGCGAGGAAACAATTATCATCCACAAAGGTATTAATAAATTCTGTATCGAGCCTGTCAAAAAAGCTTCTAATAATATATATGCAATACCAATATTAATTAACACCAATGTAACATTTAAAGCAAATCTAGTGATCCCTTTAATAGTGCTATCAAATGTCTCTTCGATTTCCATTTTAGCACCAAATTAACATTTAAATATTAAGATAAAAAGAGTATTTACCAAAATAATTGAATACTTTTAGAATAATACACCAAAATATATAGTTATATATTACAGTTATCTCCACAAGGATAACTATTGTGTATCTTTCTTGACGATGTATTGAAATATAATAAATGATAAATACTAAATATATTGGTGATTTAAATCAAGGGGTTTAGAATACTTTTACAGCCAATAGGATATATTGATAGAGAAATATTGAAATATATTAGGAGTAATGTTATGAAGAGCATTGAGGTATCAATAGAGATTTCTGAGAAAATATTTCAATTAAGAAATGAGTTTTTAAACAAAAGCCGTAATCAATATCTTGCAGAACCCATATTCTATTCCCTAGGAAAAATAATCAATGGATATGATAGAGTTTTAGGTATAGCTGATATAGATGCATATAGTTATGGATATAATTTTATATTTGGTATAGCTGGATATAGGATAGCATTAGTGTTTCTGAAGAGACTTAGACCAGAATTTTGGGGTGAAGAGCATAATAAACATAAATTTTTAAAAAGAATTTTAAAGGAATGTTTACATGAGCTTGGCCATACCTTTGGATTAACACATTGTAGAAATCCTAGATGTGTTATGAAATTTAGCAATACTATAATGGATACAGATTTTAAAAGAGCGGCATTCTGTATAAACTGTAGTAGAAGGCTTGAAGTAAGCGGGATAAAGGTATATAGCAAGATAATATAACTATTTATGGAGGAAATAGTTTAATGCCTGCATAATATTGTCAACTTCTATTACAGTAATGTTATATCCCATTTTCCGAAGCTCTTCCTCCAGATCTACTTCAACTGAAGTATAATGTATAATTGTTACAAAACCATGTTTTTCTTCTTTCTTAACCATTTTGATTACCTTACTCTGTCCTCTCGGGACAAGAAAAATTGTAGCATTATTTTTCGCTGCAATCAAAGCCTTTTCAAAAATTCCTCCAACAGGACCTATACTTCCATCTATATTTATTGTACCAGTCATAAAGACATCTCTATTAATGCTCTTATTAAGCAGCATACTTATAATTAAGACTGTTATAGCTGCTCCAGCTGAAGGACCATCAACAACATTTATAGACTTATTTGCTACAATGATTAGCTGCAGGTCAATACTATTATTTATCCCAGCTATTCTCTTAGCTACATTAAAGGCAGTTTCAACAGACTTTTGTAAATCAATCCCTATTTTGGGAGTAGTAGCGATGAAAACTCTCCCACTGCCAGGAACAATTTTTGCATAGGCTTTCATTACAACTCCTTTTAACTCACTTTCGAAGAAGCCTTTCCTAACCATATAGACGCCGACAATGTTTATCCATTCGGCGCCCTCGTAAGAAACATTATAGGAATAATATGTAGTTCTATTCAATATTTCAATTGTCCTTTTTAAAACAAGATTTTCATTTCTAAGTTTTTCATTTTCTTTTTTTAATTGATCATTGTATTGAATAACTTCATTTAAAATACCTTTCATATAATTTATTTGATATGAGAGTGTAGCTATATAGTAGCCAGCAACTAGATTAAATATAAGCGAAATTACAAATAGTATAGCAAAAAGCCCGTTTTTCTTCACAATGTATCACCTAATCAGAATAAAATTCTCTCATATAAACATTTTACTGAGAAGATAACCATCTTTTTCTAAAACGATTCCATAGACGATCTCTCTCATAATGAAGAAGGCATTGATATTTATATATTATACTTTTTTTAACAATTTATTAATTTTTAAGCCAAAAAGTAAATTTTTAAAAAAATATGTCATACATTAATGGATCGACTATTATTCCGATTCTTATATAATTAACATAATACTATAATAATATAAAATGGTGATATTCTTGGGGAAAACGAGAACAGGGAAACGAATGAATCTAATAACAGTACATTTACCTGAGCAACAAGTATATGCTTTAGATGAATTAGTGAAGGCAAGAATATTTCCAAGTAGAAGTGAGGCTATACGGGCGGCTATCAGAGATCTAGTAGATAGATACGCCCCATATCTTATAAACAAATACAGCAAATTCTCTTTTCCACCATTAGGTTTTAATAATGACAGAAAGTTTCTAATGTTAGGACAAAGATAATTGGTTATTTTTAATTTAATTTTTCTTTAACATATGTTTAAAATTTTTTAACAGCCTTACACTAACATTTATCATGATCCAGAATTATATTACTAAAAATTAAAATTAATTTTTTAAGTCCACCATCCTTTTTATTCCGCCACCATACCAGAATAATAAAGATGAATCCTATCCCCCATCCAATGGAGACAAATGTTAACTCTTCATTACTCATATATTTTCGACGTGTTTTAAACAATGCTCCAAAGAAACATTAACAATATTCCTATTGCAAGAATTGTTATTGTGAAAATCTTCTTAACTATCAACATCCTCTAACACCAATATGTTTTTTCTATTTTAACATATATTTTTCACTTTTTAGTTTACTAAAAGGTAGAAATCTCTCTGACTTTTCTTAAAATTTAAAGAGCTTTAGTAAACAATATTATTTTCTTCCTTTATTCTATTATATATGAATACTATAACTTCTGCTGAAATGAAAATATTGGAGGAAAATTGTTTCTATCTAGGTGTTTCGCCTAGAATTTTAATGGAGAGTGCTGGGAAAAGTGTTGCAGAAAATGTTGGAGAAGGTAAAAATGTTTTGGTGGTAGCTGGGCTTGGAAATAATGGTGGAGACGGATTTGTTGCCGCAAGATATCTTGCATCTCTAGGTAGAAATGTAAATGTATTATTAATAGGTCGTCCAGAGAGAATTAGAACTCAGGAAGCTAGAAGAAACTTTGAAATACTTAGAAAAATGGAGTATAGTATTAATATATATTTTATAAATGATTCATCCGAATTAAAGAGATATGATTATCTTTTTAATAATGCTGATATAATCATTGATGCCATATTTGGGACTGGAGTTAGGGGTAAGATTAGAGAGCCATATGCATCGGTTATTAGGAGGATAAATGAATCTAAGGCATTTAAAGTATCGGTGGACGTTCCTTCTGGACTTGATCCAGATACAGGTATTATTCATGATATATGTGTTAAGCCAGATATCACCATAACATTCCATGGAATAAAGACTGGTTTAGTTAAGAATAAAGAGATATGTGGCAAAATTATTGTGGCAAATATAGGTATACCTATAGATGCAGAGTTATTTGTAGGTCCAGGTGATGTAAGGTCGATAGTATCTCCTAGAAATCCTCTTGCTAAGAAAGGAGATTTTGGTAGAGTATTGGTTATCGGGGGATCATATAGGTATTCTGGTGCACCTGTACTGACGGGATTAGCTGCGTTAAGGACTGGTGCAGATATAGTTATTATTGCAACACCAAGTATTGTCGCAAATACTATTAGAGCATTTTCTCCAAATCTAATAGTATATTCATTGAAGGGAGAATGTCTAAATACAGGTCATATAGATATTCTATTAAAATTTTTAGAGAAAATAGATGTAGTTGCCATTGGTCCTGGACTAGGATTGGAAGATGAAACTAAAAATGCTGTTATAGAATTTTTGTCGAGAACGAGTAAGCCGGCTGTAATTGATGCTGATGCATTAAAAGCCTTGTCTGGAAAAATAAATATTGTTTCTGGTAAAGAGGTTGTTTTAACGCCGCATGTAGGTGAATTTAGAATAGTTACAGGAATATCTGTTGGAGATGATTGGAGGCAACATATGAAATATGTAGAGGATATAGCTAGAAAATATAATATAACTATATTGCTTAAAGGACATTATGATATAATTTCAAATGGGAAAAATACTAAGGTTAATAGAACTGGTACACCTGCTATGACGGTGGGTGGAACTGGAGACGTATTGACAGGTATAACTGCTACGCTTTTAGCTCAATCAAACAATCCTTTCAGATCTGCGTGTGCAGCAGCATTTATAAACGGTTTAGCTGGAATGCTAGCAGAAGAAAAAATGGGGCCTCATATAGTTGCCACAGACGTTATAGATAATATTCCACAAGCCTTTAAATCTATAGACTAAGTCTAGACATTAAATAATTTTCCTCCATTAATTTATCATTATTTCTTATCCCAATATAGACCTTAGGTGGAGACCATTTAATAATTTTCCAATCTACATATAGGTTAAGCCTATATGTAGATTGAGGGGTGGGTCTGCACCCGGAGATATCTCCAAACCACTTCAATGCTTAAATTAATTCCATGCCACATAGCGAATATTGTCTCCGATACAAGCATCAGCAAAATACAGCTAAAAAATTATTAAATGGTTTCCCTTAGGTGGTAAGTTATAAATAATGATAATTATAGTAATAGATTTGGTGAAATATGAGGATATTATTGATACGTCATGCTGATCCAGATTATAAGAATGATACAATAACCGAGAAGGGAAGAAGAGAGGCTAGAGCATTAGCAGAGAGCTTGAAGGGATTAATAGATGATCTATATGTTAGTCCTTTAGGAAGAGCCAGGGAGACATGTAAATATATTTCAAAGGCTTTAAATATTGATCCAATTGTTTTAGGTTGGCTGAGAGAAATTGATATAGGTTTAGACTTAGGCTATGCCCCTTGGAATTTTCCAAAGATCGAATACTTATTGAAAGAGGATTTTCCTTCTCCTCACAACTGGTGGAAAAAGTTTAGAGTCGGTGAACATGATATAGGAAAATACTTAAAACCTAGTTACTATATGATAGCAAATGGTTTCGATAAACTTATGGAAAAATATGGTTATGAAAGAGTTAAAAGTCTTTATAAGTTTAAGGAGGCGAAGGATAAGAGGATAGCCTTAGTAGCACATGGAGGTATGATCTTAACTCTATTATCCTACCTACTACATTGGCCGTTACCCTTAATTTATGTACATGGAAAAATAGATACAACTGGTGTAACGATTATCTCACTTGAAGAAATTGGTTCAGGATATGCTGTACCAAGACTAATAGTTTTTAATGATCTTTCTCATTTAAAATTATAAATAATTATTATAATAGTATAAAGTAGATAGTATGGTGATTTTATGGATTTTTATGAGGTTATTAAAACTAGACGTAGTGTTCGATCCTATAAACCTGATCCTGTTTCAGAGGAAGTCTTAATGCGAGTTCTAGATGCAGCCAGAATAGCTCCCTCAGGATCGAATAGACAGCCGTGGAAATTTATTATTGTAAGAGATGAGGCGTTGAAGAGAAAGATTGCACAATATTGTTCTCATCAATATTTTATCGCAGAGGCTCCTATAGTAATAGTGGCATGTGGTAGAAACATACATTACAATAGAGGTGGATACATGGGTGATCTAAGCATGCTAGTTGATGTTTCAATAGCTTTTACACATCTAATTTTAGCTGCAAGAGCTGAAGGCTTGGGGACATGCTGGATAGGCGCTTTCGATAATGAAAAGTTAAAAAAGCTTCTAGAAATACCGGATGACGTTAACATTGTTGCTATTACTCCTTTAGGCTACCCGGCTAAGGAGAAAGCATTTACTCCCTATACGTCTAGGAAAAAACTTGATGAAATAATTTGCTACGAAAAATACTGTTAAATGTTATAATAAGTTCTTTATTTACCATCTTTTCAAATAAGTTTTCATAATCTATTAGATATTAAAGCAACACTAATATTTAGTATTATACATACTAAATTTAGGTATTTAATAATAAAAAATTAAAGTTTTGGATATAGGAGTTTGATAGAATTTAGGCCGAAGGGTTTTAAAATATATTTATTTGTCCATGTAGTTTCGTCTTCAAAAGTTTCGGCTACGAGAAGTATCGGGTCTTCGTGATGTAGAGGTCCTAATACGTTTCTTAATGTCCCAACAAGTTCTATCTCTATTTCATTTTCTCCCCTCTGTACAATATCTGTAAGGTTTACTCTATATGGAGGTATGATAGCGTATTTTTCCGCTTTATTAACCCTAACTATAGCTAATGCTGCATTAAGGTCTTCAAGTTCCAGAAAGACTTTAGGGGATTTGATGTTAATCTTTTTTGTTAAAACTACTCTGCCTGCATAGAAAGGCAATCCTTTTTGAGTAAAGTCTCCGAGTTCAACTTCCTCCAATACATCGCCATCTATATATGGTTTATCTCCACTAAACCCTACCTTAAATCTTCCCAACAAATATATGGGTTCAATGTAACGATCAAGATTCATTACACCCTCAATTTCAACGATATTCTCACCCTCCCTCACTATCTCTGTAACTTTAGCCTTTAGGAAATTCCAGTCAATCCAATGTCCTTCATCCCACTTTACTTCAACACCATTAATTTTAACCTTAAATTTATCTCCCTCCTCTACTACAAGCCACATATCTCCGCTCGGTTTACGTTTAACTATAAATCTATACTTCAACCTATATTTAGTACCAGCACCCATATTGGAGAGAATTTTCTGAGCCTTATAGGTTGATAGAAGACCATAATCTATATTATTAGCACTTAACTCGCAAAAATCGACTACAAGTACATTATTATCTAATAGCTTTAGTCTCCATGAACCATAAACCCTTTCTTCAGTTAAAGCGTTTTCAAGTTTAGGTGAAGTGGGTTTACCGGGTTTTAAGACAAATAGATGTGAACCGATTGGATAAAGTGTTGTATCTAACCAAGTCATTTCTTCCTTTAATGTGGCGCCCATTTCCCTTATTTCTCCGGTAAACGGATCCCATTCTTCAACACACCATTCTCCACGAACACCAATTTTTACCCTAAATTTCTCCTCCCTACTAGTATTTATAATGAAAAGTACTAGTTGATTATCTACTCTCCTCATATGGTAAAGGATTTTTCCAATCCCCTCACTTTCCAATTTAATTATAGGTTTATCGAGAAGACTTTCCAGCGTTAAATCCTCTATTCTAAATCTAACACTTTTCTCAATAAGATGTATTAATTTTTCATTCCTATATCCATCAACTAGATTTGGAGTAGGTTCAATAAATATTATTCTTCCACCCTTAGACACGTATCTCTCCAATAGATTTAGTGTACTATTAAGGATACATGGAGTAGACGGGACTAGGACCACTCTATATACTTGTCTTCCAACTTTAAATCCGGAATCGGTTATGTCTGCATATTTTGCCAGTAGGAGTTCGTCGCCCAGTTCAAAATCTATACCTAGTTCAACAAGCTTTTCCAAAAGCTTTCTAAAAAGTCCGTCAAGCTTTTTAACCTCTGATTCATTAACAGGAGTATAGGAACACCAGGCACCAACCATTGGATGAATAACCAGAATCTCGACCACTCTACTACCTTGTGAAAGAATATAGTTTAATCTAGCCAAGTAGTCCTCTATAAGTCTATTATATCTCCACCAGGGTTGGCTCCAGTGAAAGTTAAGTCCATAATCTCTTTTCCTCCTACCCCTCATAGAGTAGGGGACGAGATGATGTGTAAATAAATTTACACCCATCGCGAGAAGAAAGTCGGCAATCCACTTACGATCCGAAAAAGAGGGATAGTTACCAGTACCTCCATAGGTTTCACAAAGTACACGGTCTTTTCCAAGCTGACTTGCAACACTGGCCACCTGCTTAGCTGTAAGTAGGAGATACCATATTCTATAGCCTAGTTGATCTATACCTGGAATATGCATATATTCATAGTTTGGCATCATCGCTCCAGCCGTATGAATTTGTGATAATAAAGTTTCTTCTGCAAGTAGGTGTCCAGTAAACTTTAACCCATATTTATCACACCATTCATAGATCTGTTTAGTAAAGGATTCTGTAAAAAGCTCTGTAAATGTTCTCCAAAAGTCAAGCCGAGTTTTCCTATAGTCTCCGACATTAAAGAAAAGTTCAGGAAGTTTTTCAAGCAAATTATAACCCCTCCTCTCCCTAAATATCTCTGGAAGTTTATCTGTCCATGGTATTGAGTAGATAGGATACTGGTGTCCTCTTGGAGGAATATTTGTACGTCTCTCAAGATGAGGGGTTACTGAAACATTGGGTTCATCTGTAAAGGCTCCTGGAATTTGTTTACCAAATTCTTCTCTAAACTTGAGATAAGGTTCATAGCCTAATTTAATAAAGGTCTTCACAGCTTCTGAGTTTAACAAATCTACATAACTAAATCCATCATACCATACTCTACCATTTGAGGCCACTGAGGCAACAAATGTTAAAAATAAATATTTACTTCCCTCTTCTCCTTCTTTAGCTGGCTCATAGGCTACTGGCATCCCATATTTATCTAATGTACATCTAAACCTTGCAATTATCTCCGGGCCGCCATAAACCTTAGAATCGGGAATTAATACAAGACCCTTTGCCCTATATTTTGGTCCTAATGCAGGTACAAGTCCTCCAGCAAAGCCCGATGGCCAGCGATTTTCATCATAGATCCAGACATTAAATCCAGTATTTTTACCCTCCTTGATTGCGGAAGCAAATATATCTAACCATTCCTTTGAAAGATAGGGGGTAATTAAACCTTCACGAGCATGGAAGAATGCACCTCCATAGCCAGCCGACTTAAGAAGCCTAACTTGACGTCTTATTTCTTCAGCATCAAGTTTATCATTTATAGACCAAAAGGGAACGCCGCGAAAACTATCTGGTGGATTCTTAAAATAAGATTTATCTAGACTTGTCATAAATAAACTAATATATTTTCTGCTAAAAAACCTTTATTATCTCAATAAACTATCAGCTAACTAACAATATATTTTAATTAAAATCTCCAGGCATGCCGTGAAATAATGTATGTATCATTAGTACATTATGTTTTTAAACACATAGAAGTAATCTAATGAATAGAAATAGGGGGTCTAATGCTAAAAATTACCACTGAGAGACTTATAGCATTACTAATAATAGCAATACTCGCTGTCGGTTTTCTATATCTATGGTATATTAATATATTTAGTACTCAAAGCAATATATCGGTGGCCAAGTTATCTGAAAATAATGGATACTATAATATAATATTGAGATATGCTGATGACGATCGTTGTTTCACTTTTCTTACATATCCTATTAATGCTACTTCTATTGATCTAATAATATATGTTCATGGAGGAGGTTTTGTCGGAGGGAGCGCCCTAGCCAAAAACTCAATGGGTGTAGTAGAGTTTTTTAGGAAGAGGGGATTTGCCGCTGCTAGTGTTGAGTATAGAGTATGTCCAAAGGTGAATCTAACTGAACTGCTAGGAGATATATCGAAGGGTATAAAAATTGTCTTCGAATATTTTAATAAAAATGATATAAAAGTAAATAAAGCTGTATATATAGGTAGTTCGGCGGGCGCAATAGCCGGAGCTTTACTCATATATGCGCCTCCACTTCCAAGTCTAGATATATCACAGTATATAGATGGATTCATAGGTTTCAGTGGAGGATATTGTGCATCCTATGTGTCTACAAACTCTTCAGAAAAAACTAGAATATATGGTGTAAGCATAGAATATATGATGCCCTTCGATAAAACTAGTTTTAAGGCTAGGAAAAGGGTTCCAGCTCTCCTCATCAATGGAATTTATGACAAACTCCTCGATAAATATGCTGGAAAGACGAATCATCATGCTATATGTATGGAGAAATGGCTTAAAGAACATAATATTTCGATAAAAGTACTTCTACTACCAACTGGACATGGAACAATAGGATATCTTCTTAAAGAAGATAATAAAACTGTGGATATGGTGATGGAATTTATAGAATTTCTGAAACCTAAAAATTTAGTAGCCTATTGGAGCCTTGACAACATAACGAGGGGGAGAATAGTAGATGTTATAAATAGCTATACCATATATAAACCCTAAAATGAGATATTTATTTATCGATATTTCAGTTAAAAACTATTTACATTGGGTTATGGGAGAATGGGATATAGAATTACAAAACATTTCCTATTTTTTCATGGAGTTATCGATGAGCTAAAGATATATTCAAGACCTCTAACAGATAAAGAAATAGAGAATCTATATTATGAGGGAATGGGAAATCAATAATATTATATATCATATTCATTTTACGTTAAGTTACTTCCAATAAATGTGAATATTACATGCGCTTTTAATTTCAATAAGCGCATTTTTCTTTGAATAAATATTGATTAAAAGAACATTATTTTTTATAAGCACCATATCTTCCACTCTTTGACTTAAAGATCTGTCCCAGCGCTCGTTTAAATTCTTAGTTATTGTATTTTTGTTAAAAAGTTTATTACATTAATTATTAAGGGTGATATTGGATAAGAAACTTAGGGATTTTATTCATCTGAAAAGAAAGGAAATAGAGTCTCTACTTAAAGAAACTTTTCTAATAGTATTTTTAATGGGTGCTGGTAATAAAGGCTTAGAAGAGAGGAGGAGGATTAAGAGAAAGCTGGAAGAAAATGGTATATTAGCAATAATAGCTGAAGATGATTTACCGAAAGATCTTTCTCCTTCATTATCTGAAGAATATATACTTAAGAATAGTGAGGTAGAGCTTGCATTTATAAATGTAGAGTCATGGGGATCTGTAGCGGAATTCAGCCAGTATCATAGAGATCAGAGAATAGCATTGAAACTAAGAGTTTTAGTTAGAGGTAAGTATCATCCACTCTATGGGGATGAAAAAGGTTATCTAACCGATCTCTATCTCACTCATTTGGCAGTTTATGGGCATGTCTATGCATATGAGGGAAAATTTCCTTCATGTGAGAATATAATTATGAAGTTAGCAACCAGATATAGACAGTGGAAGACATTTAGGTAAAAAATTTTTTATCAGAAAAAATTTTATATACCATATATTATATACTAAATTTGGAGATATTGATGGAAAATAATGAGTTACATAAACTATTAATAAAATATGGGGCATTGGACAATAAATATAGATTGAAGGCAATATTACTTATATATAGAAATCCTGGTATATCTTTCAATGAACTTGCAAGGAAAATAGGGATTCAGAGAGGATTGCTTGCATATCATTTAGGCGTGTTAAAGGCAGCAAATCTAATAAACATAAATCCACAAAGGGAGGGAAGAAAACTATCACACTATTATCTAACAGAAGAAGGTGAAAAACTACTAAGACAGATCCTTAACAATATAAAATAACTAATGTAAGTTTTAGTAAAGAGAAATAAACATTTAAATATTCATGTAATTAGTAGTTTATTCATTTTACCCCTACAATGAATCCCGTTCCCTTAATATCAATATAATTAACAGTTTTAAATCCAGTTTCACTTAATACTTTAGCATAATCCTGAAATGTCCATTTAATTCGAGGATTCATTATAAATGCTATCTCAGCCTTCATCATATCTTGTTTTTCGATGAGAAAGATATGGGTTTCACGAATACCATCTGAAGTCTTTTGGGCGATCTCGATACTTATTACCCTTATTCCTCCTTTTTTATAGGGTGGCAAAATTTTAATTCTCCTTCTCTTCCTCCACTCTTCTTCAATCAATTTCTTTAAATCTGATTTTGATTTATATTTAGGACTAGGGCCGTAGAATATGAATTTACCGTCTCTATTAAGAACTGAATAAATACCTTTGGCCGCATTTATCATATCACGATATGTTTCTATTTCATCAAAATAGTCGCTAAACACACAATCATAAGTATATTCACATTTCTCTCCTAACTCCTCCCAACGAGAATGAAAAAACCTAATATTAATCCCCTTTTCTCTCGCAAGTTGCGGTGCATATCTAATTGCAACAACGCTTCCATCAGATCCTTCAACCACATAACCACTCTTAGCCAAAAGTATTGTTTTAAAACCAAGACCACATGAACAATCTAAAACAGATTTAACATTTAATCTATCAAGTAATGAGAGTAATGAGTCAATCTGGCTTTTCACTTCTCTCCAATAATTAGATATCCAGATATCTTTTATAAACCATAGCCATTTCCAAAGTATATCCCAAGATTGCTCTCCACTATGAGAAACAAAGATTTCTACGCTTTTCTCCCCCATCTAATCACCTTACTAGCCATCCGTAACCTACTTTTCTTATCACCATATCTTTTATTCCGTATTCCTTTCTCTTATATTAATCATTAACGTAACTTCATCCTTGATATTAATATACAATTCACACTCTAAAATCTCTGCAAATATCAAAATAAATCCAAATAAATCATATTGAAACTTGTTTCAGGTATTACGTATACGTTATTTTTCTCATAATCCCCGTCCAGGAAACTCTCTAAAACCATATTCATATATTCTCCCTATTATTTCTTCAATAGCTCTAAAGCTTTCTTAAACGGCTGGATGACATCATCCACCAGTTAATTTTAGAAATATATGGGCCTGCATATATAACATATCTAACCATATAGCATCCAAACCATAGTCTATCTGCCTGTATATATGGTTAGAAGAATTTCCTAAAATGCGAATCTATAAGGTCTGGAAAGTATATATTCATTCTTCATCTAATTTCTTCCTCGGATGGACTTTTTTATCTATATTAATAATCCTCATCTCTTAGTTCAATAGCATTGAAACTTTCTTCTACTAACATCAATTCCCTATTTCTCTGGATTAAGACTCGTATTTCAAGCTTCTCCAGATATAGGAATTCGGCTAAATTTCTTCCACATAACATTATATCTGGATTTCTTAGATACAGTTTTCCTAAGATGCCCATAACTATATACTTTCAGCTCACATTTAGTTGCCTCTGATCATGGGAGATCGATATATTTATCCGGACAAGGTTTTGGGTAATCTTAGGAAAACCTAAAATATGCGAGGGAATCAAAATATAATGGTAAATTGGTTAAGTGAAAAATCTTAGAATATATGTTATCACTGTTTAGCTTTTTTTGCCAAAAGAACTAACTCGTCTCCTCTCACCCACTTAATTTGGTTAGGATAGAGTTCGTCAACCT
>Ga0190308_1000198_pt1 | contig 20247 bp, 23 predicted proteins | sample 48700756_MG_FD_165050 | JGI IMG/M metagenome (GOLD analysis project Ga0190308, IMG submission 165050) | Hydrothermal vent sediment bacterial communities from Southern Trench, Guaymas Basin, Mexico - 4870-07-5-6_MG | ecosystem: Environmental > Aquatic > Marine > Hydrothermal vents > Sediment ...
ACGTTACTATCCAAATTAGTTTCAATAAGCAACTCTTGAAGAGCCAAATACGTCTTAAAACTTTTATCCAAACGCAAATAACAAAGAGCCTCCATACTAGCCCACTGGGATAGAAAACGAAGAAGTGATATTAGAAAGTTATTTTATATTTGCCAACATTTGCACTGAAAAATTTACTTAAACTTCAAAATCCACTTACCATGATAAAACTCACGAGCGTACGGTATGGTGAAAGCTATTCTTCTCTTCCTATCTAATAACTTAACCTCAACCTCTCTTATTCCTTTTAAAGATTCTATAAACGAAGTCAAAGTAACTACTTCCGAGAGCGGTATTACACCCGCTATGAAAACCTGGTTTCTTTTAAAAGATACATTGGCTGTAGTGAAGGCTGGATGCTCTAGTAATACAGATACTAGGGAGAAAAGCGACGTGAGTTCGCCGCTAACTCTAGCTATGAATAGAGTATTATACTCGGATGGCAAAGGTATAAGTCTTAATCTAATGCCTCTGATAACACCCTTATTTAATAAATGATGTTTAAAATGTCTTAGAACCCTGCTATACCTAAGGTTTATTCCGTGCATTCTAATTTTCAATTGAATATCTCTAAGACTAATAAACGGATTTTTCTCTAATTCTTTAACGATAAGTAGGTCAATTAAATCTATTCTTGAGGGGGCTTCAGGTTTGGTGAAAAAAACTTTACCTAGCTTTTCATAGTATCGATCTTCCATTAATGACCAATTAAATAATATTTGCTTTTCTACGAAATCATAATACAAAGTGTATTTAGGCTTTGAATAATAGGTTTCCTCTGCAATCCAATACTCTTCTAGAAGAGTTTCAGGAAGATATTTTAAAATATCCTCTATTTCATATGTTAATGGCAAATAATACGTTAAAAGTAATCCTCTAGGAACTATTGGGGCATAATATCTTAAGAAAGTGCTTGGTATATCATTTGTACTTATCATTCTATCTAGGAAAACAAGTAATTTAACTAAACCCAGCTTGTAATGATCGACATCAGCCCCAAAAGCGAATCCTCCTGCTCTAAGTCTCTTTATTTTATACCATACAGATGACACATGGGCATTTAATGTTCTAGCCAAATTGGATATAGTTGGCAAGCCTTGGTATGATTGAATTATTTCTAGGATTCTTGCTAAGTCCGGTGTAAAATATTTTCTAAATGCTTCAATATTTCGTTCTACTGCTGATGCTTTTTTACGAAGTTTTTCATAGTGCAATGTTACGGATTGATTTTCTAATGCGTAAATAGGTATTCTGTAATGTCCTCCGGGCGTCCTTAAAGCTTTTAGCTCTCCTCTTTTTATCATTCTAAGCACTGTCCAGTAGGATACACCAATATTTGAGGCTACCTCTTTAGGTGTTAACATTTTTTTCAATTTATTGAACCCTTACCATAAATGCCTATGATAGCAAGGCTGAACCTTTTGTTTCTAAGAAAAACTTCACCGATATTTTATTTAAAATTTTCAATGGAATAATATTTTCCATAATAAAAAAGTCTATTGGTGAAAAAGCCTATTTCTACATGGCTGATACCATGGAAAAAGTCTCTAAAATAATTGAGATACTATGTAAAGATCCAGCAAAGACTATGTTAGCATTAAAAATATCAATACTAGTTGCTGCTTTGCTTATAGGTATATTAGCTGGAGACCCCATAGAAGATGATGGCATTTAAGCGGGGCAAAACTACACAATGTACTGTGTAAATATATAAACTAAATTCTTTTTAAACCCTTAGAAGTTAATACGTAATATTGCTGTTTAATTTTCTCTCCTTCTATTAAGGTGTGTCGTAATACAATTCTTCCATCTTCTAGTATGAAAGCGTCAAGGATTTCTCTTTTCGGCTTTATACGTAGAATGGGAAAAACCAGAACTGGTTTTACACCTATAAGCTTTAAGATTCTTTTCGTATCTTCAGTTGATAGTTTAAGGGCATTAAGTTCATAATGGTAGCTTACTTCAAATCCTAGTTTTAGAAGATAATTGTTTAGCTCTTTTTCTAGTTTTGACAGTTTTTCTTTGAATTCAGCACCGATTTGCGCTAGTTTTTTAGGATTAACAGATGTTATTTTTATGAACATGGTTGCAGTACCGTCGGTGTAGTTTGTACTTCATTAGATATAATTTTATTAAGTATATTTAGTTCTAAGCCTATATGATGTAGTTGACGTAGCATATTGGGATCCGTAATGGTGCTTGCCGATAGGTATGGTAGACCGCTTATGCATTTAAGAATTTCAGTTACCATGGCGTGTAACTATGCTTGCATTTATTGCCATAGAGAAGGCGAGTTATGGTCTAGAAGACCTGATGAGTTAAAACCGTATGAAATTTACCTCATTGGAAAAGCCGCTTCAGAGTTAGGTATTAGGAAGTTTAAGCTTACAGGTGGTGAGCCTCTATTAAGAAACGATATTGTTGAAGTAGTTAATTTATTAAGTAAGCTTCAACCCCTAGACTTAGCCTTAACAACTAATGGCTATTTCCTACCAGAATACGCTTACGAACTTAGAAAGGCAGGTTTAAGAAGAATTAACATTAGCATTCCAAGTTTGAGAAGAGAGGTTTATAGAAAAATAACTGGAGTCGATGGGTTAAATAAGGTTTTAGAAGGTGTTAAGGCAGCAATAAAAGCCGGCTTTAACCCTGTAAAAATAAACTATGTTCTTTTGCGTGAATTTAATGAGCATGAGTTCTGGGATTTCGTGGAGTATGCTAGGAGTTTAGGTGTTATTCTCCAAGTAATAGAGTTACAGCCGGAGGGGCTTGGTTCGAGAAACTATGAGAAATTACATGTAGATCTAAGTTCTTTTGAAAAAACTATCAAAGAGAAAGCATCTAAAGTTGTCTATAGGAAGCATATGCATAATAGGCCTCAATACTATGTTGATGGAGGTATTGTGGAGTTTGTTAGGCCAATATGTAATCCTGACTTTTGCATGCACTGTACTAGGTTGAGAATAACAGCTAATGGCGGTATTAAGACGTGTCTATTTCTAAAACCTGTGATAGATTTAAAAAGTATTCTTAGGAATGAAAGCTACGATGATAAGGTTAAGGTTGAAAAAATAAAGGAGGCAATAGTTAAAGCTAATGAGTTAAGAGAACCATACTATAAAGAGAGTACGAAAAGAGGTGAGTAATATATGAAGGTAAGGATGGTTGATGTTTCACCTAAGCCTGAAGTGCATAGGGAGGCTATTGCTTCAGGTAAGATCGTTTTAAAGAAGAAAACAATAGAGCTTGTTAAAAGTGAGAAAATAGAGAAAGGGGATGTTCTATCTGTAGCTACAGTAGCTGCAATTCTCGCGGCAAAAAAGACATCGGAGATAATACCTTTATGCCACCCTATACCATTAACCCATGTTGATGTAGATTTTAGTATTGAAGACAATTTTATCGAAGTTAAAACAAAGGTAAGAACCACAGCTAAGACCGGTGTTGAAATGGAGGCTCTAGTAGCAACTATGACTGCATTACTTACCATATGGGATATGGTTAAAAAGTATGAAAAAGATGAGAAAGGGCAATATCCTGAAACGGTAATAACTGATATAAGAGTTTTAGCTAAGATTAAAGGTGAAAGATAGTTAATGAGATACTTAAATGTATACAGTCCTAAAAACATAGTTTTAGCTGTTTTCGTAGTTACTTTAGTTCTCATCCTCTACAGTTTCATAGTTAATGTGAGTTTAGAATTCTTTTTAAATGTGAATTTCATTTATGTAATACTGTCTCTTTCTGCACTATTTTTCACATTAATTATTTCGTCTGTTAGGCTTTCTCTTCTAAGTAAAGAGCTTAGGTTCGTGGATAGCCTTACAATATGGTTTTCTTCGCAGTTTATATCTAATATTTCGCCGACACATAGCGGTGGTGAAATATTAAGGTTCTACGCTATAACTAAAATTGCAAATAATTCAGGTAAGAATTTCGCAATAGTCTTATACGAAATATTGTTAGATGTTCTTGTCCCCAATATGCTTGCCTTGTTCTTCGCCTTGTTTTACTTGGTTGCTGAAAGAAACCTGTACTGCATTCTCCCAATGTTCTCTTCAACACTGATTGTTACACTGTGGGTTTCAATTTTTCTGAGACGAAGAAGAATTTATAGCGCGATATTGCGTGTTGTTGAAAGATTTGGTTTTCTGAGAAGGTACTTTGACTTTAAAACTATGGAATTAAACTTTTCTGATGTTAAACTCAACATCTTAGACCATGTAATATTTGTTTTCCTAACTTTGTTGAAGATAGTTTTCGCTTCTTTTTCAGTGTTTTTAGCGTATTTAGCCGTAGGTGTGAACATAGAGTTTACTCGTTCGCTGGTAGCGTATCTTTTTGCACTATCTCTAGGTATAATACCGTTGCCCGCAGGTTCTATAGGTATGGAAGTTGGATTATCTATTATTAAACCTGGGGTAGGCGTGGTTCTGTGGAGAATTCTAGCTTACTATGTGCTGACCCTTATTTGCCTACCCTTTATTCTAAATCTTAGCAAAAGATTGACCATACGTAGAAGTCTAAATAAGTAACTGCCCCAACTCTTAACTTGGTGAAAATACTTGGACATTTTATTAGAAGAAATAATCAGCTTGGACTATGGTAAAATTGTGAACAAGGCTTTAGATTTTATTAGGGAATATGTTTCCTCATCAGGCGTTGGCGGAGCCGTTCTAGGGCTAAGTGGTGGTGTAGATTCTTCGGTAACGGCTACGCTGCTCGCTAAGGCTCTTGGTAGGGAAAAGGTTTTAGCTTTAATAATGCCTCACAAGGAGACTTCTAAGAGAGATGTAGAGGATGCTATTGAAGTTGCAAGATTATTAGGTATTCCATGTAGGGTCATAAATATAGATGATTGTATCAAATCAATAACTACGAGTTCTCCATGGCTTACAAAATTAACAGACAAAGTAGTTAGAGGAAACATTATAGCTAGAATTAGGATGGTTATTCTATATTATCATGCTAACGCATTGAAAAGGCTTGTAGCAGGTACCAGTGATAGAAGCGAGTACTTGCTAGGATACTTTACCAAGTATGGTGATGGTGCAGCAGACTTCTTCCCTATACTTGACCTATATAAGACACAGGTTAGGATGTTAGCTAAATACTTAGGATTACCTAGAAAAATTTATGAAAAACCTTCTTCGCCGGGATTATGGAAAGGACATTTGGCTGTAGAGGAGTTAGGTTTCGACTATGATGTAATAGACCAAATCCTCTATGGTTATTTCGAGAAAAAACTTACGCTTAATAAGTTAGCAAAGGAGGTAGGATTGAGAGCAGTCGATGTTAAAGCTATTCTGGAAAGAGTAAAAAAGACAGAGCATAAGCGGGCGCCATTACCTTATCCTAAATTAAGATTCTAGAGTCTCCTTTAGCTTCTTATACTCCTCTATAATGCGTACACCGCTGCTCGTACCTATTCTCGAAGCTCCCGCAGCTATCATAGCTATAGCGTCTTCGGCATGTCTTATACCGCCCGCAGCCTTTACACCTATTTTGCCTTTGACAGCATTATACATTAATCGTACATCATGTACCGTAACCCCTCTTGGACCAAATCCTGTACATGATTTCACATAGTCTGCTCTAGCATTAGCTACTATTTCAGAAGCTTCAATTATTTCTTCGTCACTTAAATAGCCTGTTTCAATAATTACCTTGACTACAACGTTACCCATGCTTTTTGCAATATCAACTATTTCAGCTATTTCATTTAACACGTATTCTCTATTGCCCGTTTTAAAGGCTGAAATGTTCATTACTATATCTATTTCTGAGACCCCATTGCTTATCGCTTCTTCAGCTTCTTTCTTCTTTACATACAAACTCTGAAAACCTAGAGGAAAACCTACTACTGTAGCTATCTTGCAATCCCTATATTCTTCAGCAATACACTTTACGTAGACCGGTGGAATAACTGCTGCAGCAAAACCATATTTTAGAGTTTCATCACAGACTTTTCTCACATCGTTTAACGTAGCGTTGGGTTTTAATATAGTATGGTCGATCATTTTAGCTAATTCCTTAACGCTAATTTCTTTAATTACCTTTTCGATAAAGCTACTATGCATTATTTTAATTCACCGCTTATGTTATAGCAAATAGTATGTTATTAACTAATATACTCAAATTTGAGTAGCTACTCTTAAATTTAAGATAGACAATACTTCTTTTCAGCTTAGGTTAGAGCGTGTCTCACCATGAAATCTCGAGAAATAGCGTGTGCATCTATTTTAGCAGCATTAGCTTCACTACTGACTTTAAGCGGAGCTAGTACTATACTTAGGATGCCTCCACCTTTCTCGTATTTGGTTTTCGACCCTTCAGAAATACCTTCTCTCATAGCATACCTCCTATATGGTTTTAAAGTCAGTGTTTTAGTAGCTACTCTGCATTTTACATTCTTGCTATTTAGAGGGGAGTTCGTACCTATAGGTCCACTTATGAAGTTTTTAGCTGTACTTTCAATGATTATTGGTTTTCATTTATTTAAAAGAAAAACACGGGAATCTACTCGTGTTTTAATATCCTCAGTGTTTAGGGCTTTAGTAATGTCTATAGCGAACTTTATTCTTCTGGTAACTTTATTTAAGATGGTAGTAATGGTGGTTAATCCTAATTTCACCGTAGGTTTAGTAATAGTATTGCTTGTAACGGCTGCTTACAATATAGTTCATGTCGTAGTTTTCGATTACCCTATAGCAAAGCTTATCGTTTACAAGTTAAGGGGAATTAAGCGTAAAAGCGTTTAAGGGTAAATATTTTTGCTAATCTATCCAGCCATTCTCTATTTTCTCTGGTATGTATTTTTCTGCGAGGAATTTTATGCTTTTACTAGCTAGGGCTTCTATTTCTAATTTGACTTTTTTATTTATGAACATCAGGATTTCTTTCTTCCACTGCTTAGTTTGGAACCACTTATAGTTCAATAGTTCTTTAGCTCTTTTTATATCTCTTGGTGTTGCCTTAATTATGAAGTTTTTGCGTTCGCTACTGCTTAAGTATGGTTGCTTAATTATTCTCCCTTTGTTATCGCGTTCACCGAAAATATCTGTCATACTTACTCCCAGGAATCTTGCTTTAGGTGTTGCCAGTTTTTCGCTTTCATATGAGAGTGTTATTGAACCTATTTTGAAGACAGAATATATGTACCATCCATAAGGATCAGCATCTGTGAGTACATACACTGGGAGACCACATTCCTCGTTAAGTCTTTTCACAAATCTCCTCGTTGCTCTATCAGGTTGCCCTGCACTAGTTATTAATAAGGCTCTACGCTTTTCCCAGAACCTATATCTGTGCAATTGTTGGAAAACAGCATCTTTCTCTACAACAAGTACGAAATCCGCATCTACGTCGAGTATTTCTATTAAGTCCGGTGTTGGCTCTAGGGCGTAGGCTCCATGACCCATTTTAGAAGCATCGATTACGTCTCCTCCAGATTTTAGCTTTATTTTTCCAACTAGCTTACCTTTCTCCTTACTTAAAATCAACATATCTTCTCTCAGAAGACCCGTTAGTACTTCAATGTCTCTTATTATTGCATCAGATTCTTTCTGCTCATCCCATGTATTTTCTTCTCTTCTCCTACCCTTATGGTCGTAATATATTATGCTGTGCTTACCCCTATAATATAGGTCTCTTATTGTTGGATATTCATTGTTTATTAGCGCTTCATAAATTATTTTAGCCATGAGCAGTGTTTGCATAAACTTCCTTGCTTCGTTTACATCTAAGAATTTTCTTTTTTGCTTTTTAGGACCAAGTAGTAAGAGTTTTCTTTCCTCATCATAAATAGTGTTACTTAGTGTTCTCTTAGGGAAAATTAGTGTGGGATTTTCCTTTCTCTTAATTTGCTCTATAATTTCTACGAATGTTCTATGAAGTGTTTCAGCAGCTTCGAGCCTTTGTTTATAATCTACATCATAATATAATTGCCCACTCACCGCATGGCACCTCACCTAATCTTTATGCTCCTCCTCAGGGATTCAACATTTATTGAAGCACCTAATTTTTGAAGTTTTTCTCGTACTAGGTTTAGAAGCATTTTTTCAAGTTCTTTAACTGTTAATCCTCCGCCATTTATTTCTGTATTTGATGGTTTACTTAAAACAGCTAAACTGCTTGCTATTTCCGGTATGTATTTTACGTAGACTATTGTTTTCTTCTTTAGCTCCTCTTCTTTCCTCTTCCTGAATATGTATGTTCGTAGTTTTCTTGCCGCTTCTCTTATTGCATTCTTTATTTCCTTTTCTATTTCAGGAACATCGGCAATACTTTCCTTACCTACACCCTTATACGGTACTTTAGTGCTACATATGTGGACAAATATGACTAGTGGTGCTGGAAACTCTGCTCCGTAAGCTTTCCAATCTATTGCGTTTGAAACTATTTTCCATGAGACGTCGGCTTTTTCATCGTAGAGTAGTGGTATTTTGTTTGCGAAACGATAGAGTTGAGGTTCTTCAGTGGAAGGTATTTTTCCTCCATAAGCAATACCTACTTCAACTATAAACGGGTGGCCCAAGTAGGCTGAAGGCTTCCTCGTTACAGCAGTTACAAATTCCGGATTCAATACCCTCTTAAGGCCTGCAATTATCAGGTCTTCGCCTAGCGGCGAGAGAGCATCTGCTCTTGGAGGTTTAAAGCCGTTATACTTCTTAAGCTCACTAGTTAAGGCTTTTATTCCCTTTGCTGTAAGACTATGAGGGGACATGTTAGGGTCGAAACCTATATCTCTAAGGAATTTTTCGGCTGTTATAGGTCCTACACCTTGAAACGATTCAGCCAGGAATTCTTTTAATGTTGAAGCTTCTGTTACTGATATAAGCATTTTTAACATTTCTATGTCGATACCGTGTGGATGGGGTTTTACTTCCTTTGGTGGTGGAGGCATCTTATTTGTTACACGCTTATAAACTGTAGCTTCACTGCTGTCCGGGGGGACAAACGTTATACTAGCGTAGGGAATAGCTATAGCTGTTCTCTTAATGTATTCGTAGATTTTGTTTTTAGCTCTTGACCAGTCTCCCTCTACAACAACCGATATCGCTGTTCCATGGGATTTCTTTTTAAGTCTTCGCATTTTACGTTCGAGAATTATTGGTTCATTCCTCTTTATGTCAACCATTATTTTAAAGTAGTATCTGTAGCGGCTTCCTAACGGTGTTGTTTCGACTTCTACGGGTTTCCCTGTAGTTAGCTGGCCATACAATATTGCCATTTTAGCTCCTAAACCGAACATTCCACGTGTTTGCCTTAGCTTATACTTTGATCCGAAAAGAACCTTACCGAAAGCGTAGGGAACATAGTGTGGGGGAATACCTATTCCATTATCTGAAACAGTTACTTTGTAAAATGATTTTTGAGGATTTACAAGTTTAATTCCAATATATAACGAAGGAAGTATTTCATGAGAATCGCAAGCATCAAGAGCATTCTCTACAAGCTCTCTAACTGTTTGGTAAAGTGCTCTACTCGGATTAGAGAAGCCTGCGATTTCCCTGTTTCTGTAAAAGAACTCTGCTGCGCTAAGGCTTCTGAAAGTCTCTCTCATACTTTTACCCATGGCCATTAGCACCATTCAGCTTTATAGCTATTATAAACTCCGATATTTTATATTTGCGCATATATTGCTTTATAAACAACAGTACCTCATAATACGGGCATAGTAGATACTTCTTATGATTTACCTTTACTTAAATAATATCCCATACCTATGTACAGTAAGGGCAAAATTAATGTAGCATCGCCATAAACTATTGTTTTCCTTGCTTTCGGCTTAATTTTACCCCATGATATTGCTTCTCTTGGCCGTGCTCCACTTAAGCTTCCATCATATTCTAATGCTGTAGTAACGTACACTGCATAATCTAGTCCTTCTTTAAACTGATTCCACCATATTGTATGGTGTTTACTTATACCTCCGCCTATTATTAGAGCGCCGGTTTTTTCCGATGTAAAAACAATTTCAGATAGCTTCTTCATATCCTTGAATAAATCTATTTTGAAGGGGTGCATTTGCGAGTATATGAACAAATCCGTTCCAAAAGCCCCGTCAACAATTCCAGGAACGAATATAGGCACTTTGCCCTCATATGCTGCTCTGAGAATTGAGTTTGGGTCGTTGATGCGTTTCCCAAATTCCCAAAGTATCTCATAAACACTCCATTCACGTCTAAGTTTTAGAAGATCATTCAGTATGTTAAATGTTGCTTTTTCAATTAAAGGCCCATAATCTCTCTGCGGTATAAAAACATTACCTAGCCTATGTATTTTCCGTTCGGCAAGAACGCGATCATCTGCTTCGAAATATCCTTTATAGTATTTTCCACCAAAGGCCTTGGCAATATCGTGATCTACAGCGCCACATGTTGTTATTACTACTTTAAAATATTTCTCCTCAATAAGCTGCGCTAACAATCCTCTTACACCTGTAGCGACAATGTTTCCTGTAAATGCTAAAAAATTTGTTGATTTTCTATCTGAAACCATTGTTGCAAGTATTTTAGCTGCTTCAATAAGGTAAGCTGGCGTAAACCCATGAATTTTCTCGTAAACTTCTATTAAATCATAGGCTTTTATTGAAGGATCTATCCTAACATCCTCTACAACGCCAAGTTTCTCAATCACAATTTTCCACCTTATAAAACTATTAGCTTCCTTTCCTAAAGTAGTATTTATAAACTCTCTACCTACGGTATTATAGAGTTGAGGTGTAACGTAAATGATTAGAATTAGATGTCAATGTAGGGACTGTGCTAAAAGAGGTAAGGGAGGATATTTTACAGTAAAGGATATTGAAGAGAGAGAAGTTAAATGTCCATATTGTGGTTCTTCCAACGTTAAAGTTCTAGGTTGAAAATATGGAAACCATAGGCTCTGTGAAGGAGAAGATAGTTTGGGCATCGAAAGTACTTTTCGATAGAGGATTAATTGAAGTATATGATGGAAACATAAGTTACAGGTTTGCAGAAAATTACTTTATCATCACACCTAGTCATGTACCTAAGAATAATTTGAAAGCAGATGATTTAGTTATTGTTTACTTCAATGACAGATGGAGTAATGTAAAGGGACTAAGGCCTTCTGTAGAATATAGAATGCATAAGTTAATATATTTAAGGTTTGACGCAGTTAAGGCTATTGTGCATGCTCATAACCCATTTACTATAGCCTTAACAGACATCTTAGCAAACATAGATGAGGCCTTATTAGAGGCTACTACAGAAACCGAATACTACATTCCTGACGGAATATCTGTTATTCCAAGACTACCTCCAGGGAGCATAGAGTTAGCTGAAGCCGTTGCTAATGGTTTAAAAGGACCTAACTCATTAGCTATTCTTAGAGGACATGGTGTTGTTGGTGTTGGAGAAACCCTCGAGGATGCTTTACATAGAGTTCTTGTTGCAGAAAGAAATGCAAAAATGCTACTCATTAAATCTATTGCAGAGAAGTTCTTAGCGTAAATGGAGTATGTATTATGTATAGGGTAATAGTTTTCGATATGGATGGGGTTTTAGTTAAGGAAAGTAGTAGTTGGCAAATTTTACATTCTCATTTTAATGTCAATGCTATGGCTAACTTCAAAGCGTATCTTGAAGGAAGAATAACGTATAGGGAGTTTATGTTTCTAGATACCCTACTTTGGATGAGGAGGGGAAAAGTATCAGAACGTGAAATAACTAATGTTTTACTTAGAGCTACAGTTAATAAGTATGCAAAAGAGGCAATAGCTGAGCTTAAAAACCTTGGATTAAAAACAGCAATAATAACTTCTGGCATTAGTATATTGGCGAAGTTCATAGCTGAAATACTTGGCATAGACTATTATCTAGCAAATGAGCTGGTTTTCGATAAGAAAGGTTATCTAATTCCTGGAGGAATAGTTAAGGTACCTTTACTAGATAAGGAAAAAATATTATCAATATGGGTTAAAAATAGAGGGTTAAAGATGAGCGAAGTAATATATGTTGGCGATAGCGTATTCGACATACCTGTTTTCAAAAAAGTAGGATTCTCAATAGCATGGACATGTAATCCAAGCCTAGGTAAAAATGCGACTGTATGTTTATGTTGTGATGAATTAAAATGTTTAGTTGACTGTGTTAGAAAACATTTTAGCCTTTAACAACACCTAATGGTCTCAACTTCAACAGCACTCTTGAAAGACCTGCTTCATGAACCACCTTTACAACAGCATCAGAGGGTTTATAAGCTCCTGGAGCTTCCTCGCAAACTACTCTCTTAGATGCTGCCCTAATTTCGATACCCATTTTCCTAAGAGCATTAATTACTTCGCTTGCCCTATACTTTCTAACAGCGGCCGCTCTTGAGAGTAAACGTCCGCTTCCATGACATGTAGAGTAAAATGCCTCTTTACCCGTTTTTACACCTAGAAGAACATAGCTTGCAGTCCCCATAGAACCAGGTATTAGAACTACCTGACCTATTTCCTTATGGTCTTTAGGTATCTCCGGGTGGCCTGGCGGAAATGCTCTTGTGCTTCCTTTCCTATGCACTATGAGTTTCTTCCATTTACCTTCTACTTCATGATATTCTACTTTAGCTATATTATGGGCGACATCGTATATGAGTTCGAGACCTAACTTATCAATGTCTTGGTGAAGCACCTGCTTAAACGACTCCCTAACCCAATAGGTTATTAGTGTTCTATTTGTGAAAGCATAGTTAACCGCAGCGCTCATAGCTGCAAAGTAGTCTTGAGCTTCTCTAGTATTCCAAGGTACTGAGACAAGTTCTCGATCAGGTACTCTTATACCATATTTTCTCATAGCTCTCTCCATTATACGTAAATAATCTGATGCTACTTGGTGACCTAAGCCTCTAGAGCCAGTATGGATCATGACCACTATCTGGCCTACGTCTTCAATACCTATCCTCTTAGCTGCTTTCCTATCGTAAATTTCCTCTACCGTTTGTATCTCTAGGAAGTGGTTTCCACTACCTAAACTACCTAGCTGGGGAGCTCCACGCTGTTTCGCTCTTAAAGATACTTTATCAGGGTCCGCACTTACCATGTGACCTTTCTCTTCGATGTGTTCTTTATCTTCCGACCAAGCATATCCTCTATCAATAGCCCAATCTACTCCTTCAAGTAGAACCTTATCCAACTCGCTTATAGATATTCTAATAAGACCTCCTCTGCCAACACCTGAAGGAACATTTCTCGCTAAGGTATCCAGTAGAGTTTTCATTTTTGGCTTTAAATCATCTAGCATAAGGTTTGTTCTTAGAAGTCTAACACCACAATTTGAAACAACAAAAGAGTCAGCTATGAAATTATGGTTTTCATTTGAAACAGTAATGTCGTAAACTAGCCCATTATAGCGTTTTGCCTTTATCTCTTCAACTTCATCGTATACTATGTCTCCTTCAACTTTAGACTTAACGTATTCCTCAAACCTTATTAAGCCCTTAGGTATTCTGGTATTCTTTACCTCGGAATACACACTTCTTTCGATAAACCTTTGGTTAACTTTCCCACGGTATTTCGATACGATTACAGTTAGTGGTATGCCTTGAAGATATTCTTCCTTCAATATCCTTCTTAAAATCTTTCTTTCCTCGATAATTTTCTGCTTTAATTTTAAGTAAACTATGGCGGCATTAGCTAATCTTCTCCTTAAACTATTATATTCGTAGCCTATTTTTGAATATAGTTTAATAAGGTTTTCAGAATCGGATCTCACAAGCAATCTTAAACAAACCTTGTCCTCATTTTCATATGCCTTCCTTATTACTGCTTTTATTCCGAATTTCTCTAGAAGCTTCTTAATACCTTCTAAGAATTCCCAAGCATTTTTCTCAAGCTTTTTAATCTTCACAATTTTTAACTCTGGCATGTAGAAGTTATAGCCGTTAATTGTCTTAGGTTTTGAAAGTTCTGCTCCGAAGTAGCCTGCTAAAAATAGCCTAGTCATCCACAGGGGTAATTTAAATATAAACCATGGTACACGGTATTTAGCTTGGGTTTTATTGCCTTCAGGACATCCTAAAATCGCTAGGAGTTTTACTAGACTTTTTGCAGAAACTTTTAGTGCATATTCCTGGTGCTCAAACACATATCCTTTGAGCTTGCATGTTTTCTTGCGGGAATAAATTTTAGCCTTATAGCCTAGTTTCTCTAGGTCTTTCCCTATTTCCTCTAAATCCTCTTTGCTACCATATACTTCTAGTTGCTTACCATTAATTGTTCCATCGCCTAAAACATAACCAAGTATTTTAAGTATGTAAGGTAATTTCGCATTTCTACTAGTTAGAGGTAAAAGACCACGTTTTTTAAGTTCCTTCTTTAAGGTATATGGTAACTTTTCACCGCGTATTATGGTGAACTCTTTAGGTTTCTCATAGTCTACCCCTTCAAACGGGTATATAGCAACTTCCATGCCCTCTTCTAATTCGTCAACTCTTACCATTCCTTTCTCCCTGGTAAGTATTGGATGGTCGCTAGTAGCTTTCAGCGTAAAACCAGATTTCGTCTTAACCTCGTATATCGTATTTTCGTATCTCGACGTAAATAAGACCACTTCGCCTTCTTCTTTTACCTTATTTTTCTTGCTTATGGACACTACTCTATCGTCTATAGATAGTTCCTCAATATTCACTCTACATCCTAAAGAAGTTAGCACTTTCGTTCCTGGAGGAAGGCAGTTAATGTCGTAGCCTACGCCTCCAGGGCTAATGACACCCTTTTCTTCAGGGTCAAATGCTGCTACGCCGCCTATGGGGAAACCGTATCCTTCATGGCCATCGGGCATTACGAAGCTATATCTCACTATTCCTGGTAGACACGCTACGTTTGCTGCTTGAATTAGTGTTCTATCTGTTCTCATTTTCTGAAGCAATAATTCGTCAGCGTATATTCTGGCTGGAACATTCATTCCAGGCCTTGACCCTTTAGGTATCTCATATATTAGCTCACTTACTTTCTTTAAAGTAACCATACAATCACCTTGCAAACCTTAACTATTTCTTGTGTTATTAATAAAAATTATTCTCCATATCTCTTCTAAAAGAGGTAAGCTATAAATTTTTAAAGTTAAACACTTAACATTAGTGGCTCAGCATTGAACACTGCATTCACGCTTCTTATTCAACCGAGCGGCTTTGTAGAGTTCACTATTTTAAAACGGCTTGTGGAAGTACTTGGCGAGAAGTTTGTCAGCAAAATTGACGTTTCAACAGAGAACCTTACTCCACCACTAATACACTATAATTGGTTAAGAGAACAATATCATGCAGGTAAAGTGTTGGATTGGATTTATGAAAAAATTAGATACTTAGGATACGATAGGGTTTTAGCAGTGTGTGGTTTTGACGCGTATGTTGAGCCATTGAATTTCGTATTTGGCTTAGCGGATCCGTTTAAAGGTATAGCTGCGGTTTTCCTGCCGAGGCTAAGGCCGGAATTTTACGGGTTCAAACCAAATGTTGATAAGTACTTTGAAAGATTGGTTAAGGAATGCATGCATGAACTAGGTCATACTTTCGGCTTAGAACATTGTAGTAATAGAAAGTGCGTTATGAGCTTCAGTAACTCAGTAATCGATGTTGATCATAAGCTTGCAGCATTTTGCCCTAACTGTAGTTCAAAACTTAAAGGTGTAGGTATTCAGTTAGGGTCTTCAGCTATACTTCTTCAATAATAAATTTGGGAGAGTCTATTCTCTGAGATCTACATTTAGGACACTTACTTGGTTTCCTAGGTTTATCTAGATTCTTGAAAATGTAACCGCAATTTCTACATTTAGGAGGTAGCATGTACAGTACTAGTTTGCCTTGACTTTCTCTTCTGATGGTTTTTGCAATATGCTTTAAGTGCTCGTATACTAAATCTTTATCTCTAGGATCTAAGCTGAGACTAAGGGCTATCTCTTCAACAGACAAGGGGTATTTTGTTTCTATGAGAAGTCTCTTTATTTTCTCTCTTAAGGTTTCCAACGAAAAATACACGCTCCATTTAAATGATTACTTTTAAATCTGGGTTTTCTAGCATTACTGTAAAATCGTAGGGCAGAAACTTTTATTAGGTTTGTCTAGTTCAGTTTAGTACGTGTTGGAGTCCTACGGGGTGATGGGAGCCACGCTCCAAGCCCCGCAGGGTTCAAGCTTCTAGATGTGAGGCTCGTTCCGTTAGCCTCGACTGCCACCCATGACCCCATAGGGATACCAAAATCCCTATGGGCGAGGTGGAAGTTCCTAGAGGGTATCTTAAACCATCCTAAACCACCACAAAACACCCTCTAGGGACAAACGGTTAAAAAATATGCCCATAGCTTTCACCATAACCCCTACTTTAGTAGCTTCTCTAATCAATTCATAGATTTTCGTCAACAGCTCTGTTAGGCTTAAATGCTTTAGCATGAGGTATTGCTGCTATGAATAGTAAAATACCTTTTCCACCTTTTAAGGCGATATTTATAAGTTCTTTTATGTGCCTCCTACCTCTAAGAGAAACACAGTCAGGGTACATTGCAACATTTCTCCTTCTTCTAAGAACTGCACTTTTTATCTCCAAATACGTAAGTGTGATATCACATTTCAGCAAGTAATCTAGTACTGATGAGTTTAATTTAGGATTTCGCTTAACTATGTGGCAGTTTCTAAGCCAAGGTATAAGGTTGCTTTTTACAGCATTTTCAAAAGCTTTCATTTGTAAATAAACGTCAACTAAAGCAGCCATATCGGCATCACTTATTGCGATTAATCTCCACCCTGTCTTAATAAGCTTCATTATTTTCTGACAATAGGCTTTCTTGTTATACACTAGGTAATTAAGTAGTTTACCTGTGTTGTTAATGTATGCTAGAGTCTCATTATTTCCTATTTTCACCTTAACTACGAACCTGCTTATTCTCCTTATAATAGAACGTTCAGAACGTTATTGACCTTTAATATCTTTAAAGTCAATTACCTCTCCACTACAATTATTTACCATAGTTAGTCATTTATTTAGTTTAGGCTAGGAAAACTAACATTCCTAAAATAAAAACTAAAGTTTATATTCTGAAATCCATACAATCTTACGAGGAGAGGCAATATCAATGAAAGCATTTGGAGAACTAATTTACATAACAGAGAAAGAAGTTGCAAACAAAGCTGAAAACACATAAGCCTAAAATAGAAACACCTGATGTTGTTTAAAAAAGGATGAACCATTTACTGTAAAGGTTAATGTAGGCCTCCATCCTAATGTCTTAGAACATTCAATAAGATATATTGAAGTGTATTACTATGAAGAAGGTAGAAAAATTAACCCCATAAACCTGGCTAAAATATTTCTCACACCACCATATACTGAGCCAAGTATTAAATTAACGTTGAAACTGAAACACGGTGGGATATTTTACGTCCTGAGCTACTGCAATATCCATGGAATTTGGGAAGGTAGGAAAAGTATAAAAGTGAAATGAGATATTCTTTAAGGGGAATATTATGAATAAAGATGAGGATATAGGGAAGAACTTATCTAGAGCTATAAGACTGTATTATAAGTACCGAAGTCCTGAAAGTAAAGCTAAATTATTGAAAATAGTTAACGATGTAGTGTATGTTGAATTTAGAAGACCATTTTGTGAAACATGCGGAATCAACGTTTGGGTTGAAGACTTAAAATATGTGTTAGAAGATCTTGGTATTAAAACGGAGTTGGTGAAAATAATTAAACCGAAAGAACCTTTGGAAAATTATCGTATTGGCATATTTAAGTTACTAACTGATTAGTAGGAGATGATTACTTATGATTGATGAAAAAGATTTAAAGATTTTAGAGGTACTTCGGAAGAACTCTAGAACCCCTTATAGTGAAATAGCTAAAATAGTAGGTGTAAGCGATGTTGCTGTTATTAAGAGAATTAGAAAATTAGAGCGCTTAGGATTAATAAAGAAATACACGGTCATTATTGATCCCCAAAAACTAGGCTATAATGCAGTGTCGATAACAGGAATAGATGTTAAACCTGAAAACATATTTCATGTGCTTTCATATCTTAAGGAGAAGGATTATGTAAAATATTTGGCACTTGCCTCAGGAGACCACGTTGTAGTAGCAACCATTTGGGGTAGAGATGGTAATGAGTTAGCGCAGATACATAAGGAAATAGCACGATTACCGGGGGTTAAGAGAGTATGCCCCGCCATAATACTTGATGTTGTGAAAGAAGACTAAAACCCGGCAACTTGGTACCTTCACAAATACTACTTTAAAGAAAAAGGAGAAAAAAGTATCATATACTCTCTACGAATTACCAGTACGGATACGCTCCTTTAGGTATTTGCGAACCTACATTACCTGCAATTTTTATACTTGGCTTAATCGTTGGTTTCCCTGGTTCCCATTGAGCTGGGGTAACTTCATCCGGGTGCTCATATATGTGCTGTAATGCTTTAATCTGCCTTATTAATTCGTTAACGTTTCTACTCATGCTTAAGTTTACTACTTCGAATGCTTGAATTACTCCATCAGGGTCTATAATAAACCTTCCTCTGAAAGCTACACCTTCGTGTTCACTATAAACTCCATATGCTCTAGCCACTTTGCCTGTAGGATCAGATCCCATTAGGAACCTAACTTTACCTTTCAATAATGGTTCCTGCATAACCCAGCCTTTATGATCAAATACAGTATCTGTACTTATGCTTAAAACTTCGACACTTAACTTCTTCAATACATCATAAACGTTACTCATAGCTGCTAATTCCGTAGCGCAGACGAAGGTAAAGTCTGCAGGGTAAAAGCATAGTACAAGCCATTTTCCCTTAAAATCTTCGAGCTTTACCTTTACAACCTCGTCTTTTACCGGGTCGTAGGCATCTATTTCAAATGAAGAAGCTTTAACGCCTGGCTGCAACATTACATTTTCACCGACAATAAGTATTCGAGAAACTATATTATAAGGTTGATATTTAAATATTTTTATTTAGAATATTCTATAATATAAAATAAAAATCAAAACCATATAGTTCGAAAAATTAACCATTTTTCTTGTATTACTTCAATTTCTTGCTTGGAGATTTTCTTATAAGTGTAGGAATATATTAGCTATCATAGCATCCATGTTGGATAAGTCTATTACAAAGTACATGATAGGGTATAATTTCATGAAGTGTTATTTTAAGAGAGTTCAAAGTTTAAAACGTAAGAATACTGAAGTAATTTACGAATGCAGGAATATTGATTACGTGTTCTCTACAATAGAGGATTTAACTAGACTAGTTTATGAAATAGCCTCGGCAATAGCGAAGACTCTCGGTTTAAATATTGAAAAGTTGCTGTTTAGTGAAAATGAGCCTATAGGGCTAAATTATATTGTTTACAAGTTTCGTACGTTGTTTAAGGAGGTGGAAAACGCTTATTGTAGTTGTAGATTAGTAGCGTATAAGGGTAAAGTCAAATTAGTTGTATGTACGCTAGATAACGGGCTTCTTAAATGTAAAAAATTACCTAGAAATAAGATAATGCAGAGGAGAGAAGTTAGGATAAGGCTTATTAGCCAAAGAAAAGTAAGAAAGTTTCCTAAAGGTCAAAAGGTCATACCAAACTTCATAATTTATAGAGTTCTCGGCCAACCTGAAGTCGGTTTGAAAAAATGGAAATTAAAACCAAATGGTCTTGTAGAAAATGTATTGAAATTAACATATGATCAATTATTAGCCATGCCTACGAAAAAGATTATAAGGGATTTTCATTGTGTAACCGTATGGTCTGTTAAGAGAATATCATGGAAAGGGGTACCGTTAAAATATTTAGCGTCGAAAGCTAAGGTAGCACCGGAAGCCAAGCGGGTCCATGTTTACGCTCTTGATAGATATTCTACTATCATCCCTTTGGAAGATTTTATTAGTGAAGACAGTTTACTTGTTCTTAAAAATAACGATAAACCTTTAACTTTGGAGCAAGGTTTTCCAGCAAGAATATTTATACCACATCTATATGGTTGGAAAGGAGCAAAATGAGATTCGACAATTAGTTTTAGAAAACATTATGTTGGTAGATATTGGGAGGCTTTAGAATATCATGAGAGAGGTAATGTATGGTTCGAAGAGAGGTTTAAGGTGTGAAGATAGAGCAATACCTGGTAATAGTAAGGTTGTTATGGAGATGAGCCATAGAGTATTTGGGTGTTTGAACTGATAATAGATATCACAGAAATTTTTCTAAAGCACCCTGTTTTA
>Ga0190308_1000200_pt1 | contig 20122 bp, 15 predicted proteins | sample 48700756_MG_FD_165050 | JGI IMG/M metagenome (GOLD analysis project Ga0190308, IMG submission 165050) | Hydrothermal vent sediment bacterial communities from Southern Trench, Guaymas Basin, Mexico - 4870-07-5-6_MG | ecosystem: Environmental > Aquatic > Marine > Hydrothermal vents > Sediment ...
TGATTAGCTTAAGATATTTTCCAGCAAATATTGTTGCACTAGATACTGGTTGATTTAAAGGTATTCTTAGGTCATGTTTTATACGTCTCATAGCGGCTATTAGGGATACGATTATATCTCCCTCTTTAATCGATTTTTCATCTATTTCCTCTATTTTAGGCCATTCAGATATAGTTATGCTTTTCCAAGGCATTTTATCTACATATAGTTGATGATATATTTCCTCAACAATATGTGGTGTAAATGGTGATAATAACTGTAATATTTTTAATAATATATTATATAATGTATATTGTGCAGCTCTCTTAGAAATATTTTCTCCCTCCATTGTAACCCTATATTTTACAGCCTCAATATAATGGTCACATAATTTATGCCATGTAAAATCTATGATCGACGTAGATGCGGTCATAAAATCATAGTTATCCATAGCATTAGTAGCCTTTAAAACAAGTTTTCTAAATAAATTTATAATCCATTTATCCAGTAATCTAAGATCTCTTTCCCCAATATCTATGTTTGGATCAAAATCCTTTAAAGTCATTTTAAGAAATCTGGCCACATTCCATACTTTTACTAGAAATCTCTTTGCATAGTCAACATTTTCCCATGAGAAACGTATGTCTGATCCAGTTGCAGCTGAAATCGAAACCCATAGTCTAAATGCGTCTGCACCATATTTTTCAATCACCTTCATTAACTCAATATAGTTTCCATAACTTTTATGCATCATTCTTCCATCAGTTCCTCTAACCATACCGTTTATTAAAGCTATCTTAAACTGAGTTTTATTGAATAAAGCCACTCCTCTAACAATTAGATAATAATCCCAGGTCCTTATAATATCATATCCATTTGGCTGTAGGTCTGCGGGGAACAGTCTTTCATCAAAATTGTCTGGCCATCCGGCATGTACAGCAGCAGTTATACTTGAATCCATCCATGTATCCAAAACATTTTTCTCTCCAATAAATTCTGTTGAACCACATTTTCTACATTTATCTATCTTAGGTTTATCCTTTCTAGGATCTATTGGAACCCATTCTGGTTCGGCTACAATCACTTCTCCACAATTCTTACAATACCATACAGGTATAGGTGTAGCAAACAATCTCTGTCTAGATATAACCCAATCCCAATCAAGACTATTAACCCAGTTCTCCAATCTCTTTATACTATATTCAGGTATCCATTTAATTTTCCTAGCCTCCTCCAAAACTCTTTCAGCCAACTCCCTGGTTTTTACAAACCATTGTTTCTCTGGAAGTATTTCTATAGGTGTATGACATCTCCAACAAGTACCTATCTCACTTTCAATTTCCTCACTCTTCACATATAGATTCTTCTCTTTAAGCATCTCTACAATTTTTTCTCTAGCCTCCTCTGCACTTAAACCCTTCAATGGTCCAGCTCTATCATTCATTTTTCCACGGCTATCTAGAATAATTATCTCTGGTAAGCCATGTTTCTTCTGCCATTTGACATCTGTCTTATCTCCATAAGTACATATCATAACTATTCCTGTACCAAATTCTATTTCAACATCCTCGTCTCCAACTATAGGAATCTTTCTCCCATATATTGGTACCACTGCCCTTTTACCAATCAATCTTTTATATCTCTCATCATCTGGATTTACTGCTAATGCCACACATGCTCCTAAAAGTTCTGGCCTAGTTGAGGCAACCATAATTTTTTCTCCATTCTCTAGAGTAAAGTAATAATAATGTAATTTTCTCTTTTTCTCAACATATTCTACTTCTGCTTCAGCTATAGCTGTTTCACATCTAGGACACCAATATATTGGATGTGTACCAATATAGATTAATCCCTTTCTATACATTTCAATGAAACTTAGTTGTGTTCTACGCCAGTAATCTGGATTCATTGTAAGATACTCTGTACTCCAGTCAATGCTGCATCCAAGTCTCTTAATGGCATCCTTCATCGGTTTGATCCATTTCAAAGTATATTTTCTACAATATTCTAGAAATTTTTCTGGAGGTATTTCCCTCTTAGATCTTCCTAATGTTCTTTCAACCCTAACCTCTGTAGGAAGTCCATGACAATCCCATCCCTGTGGAAACAATACATTGTATCCCTTCATCCTCATATATCTTGCAACAAAATCTATATAGGTATGGTTGAATGCATTTCCAACATGAAATTCTCCACTAGGATATGGCGGAGGTGTGTCTATTGAAAATGTCGGTTTAACTCTATCCTCTCTATCAAACCTATAGATATTATTTTCAACCCAATATTTCTGCCACTTTAACTCTATCTCATTAAAATCATATCTTTTAGGGAATTCGCTCATAACTTACACCTAAGAATAGTTGTTGATTTAATAGAGGGTCATCTAGAAATGTTTTTATTTTAATAAAAGCGTTTATTCTACTCCCAACTAAATCCCCTCAAATTATACATAATATAAAATTTTCTTTGTATAAAAATTTTATCATCTCTAATTATTAGAATACCTAGTATACTGATTTTCTATACTGATCGTATTCTTTCTTCCAGTTTAACTGTTTCAGATAGGTGGTATGTGGTTTAAATTTCCTTTTAAACTTGTTTAAGTCTTCTCCGATAATATTTATTCTACTTAAATCTACATTTTTATTCCATAGAAAGTATAGATATCCTATATCTTCTACATTGAAGCCCATTAGACTTGCTGTAATACTATCTACTTCAATTGCATTGTCACCAGCTATCGCAACACCCCATTTAACAGGATCTCCGAATATAGGCCCGTTCCCTTCCATACCGATATATCCATCGATTATAGCTAAATGTATAGGCATATATTTATAGAGATCGGCGATACTCATATTTATTGCAAGATATCCTTGATGGACTGTTGACTTATATGGGCTTTGAACAGAACCCATAACAATGTTTTTAACTGTAAGTGTAACTATAACCGTGTCATGCGTCTTTGCTCTACATATTGAAATCCTATAATCCGAATCTAATACAGTTTTGGATACCGGTATCTCAATAGTCTTCTCCAACCTACTATTATATATCTTTAAATATCTATAGGAGTCTTCATTTAAATCTACAAATTCTATATCAAATTTATTTTTCAATTTAAGATATCCATAGTTTTTCAACCCATTTTCAAAGGAACCTAATGTAGATCCTTCTCCGATAACTATTCTTGCTTCACTATTAATAGACGTTATGAAATCTAGGAGGGCTTCAACAGCTTCTACAGGTGTTGCAGATAGCTCCACTCTAGTAGATACAAAGTTTGGTTTAACTAAAATATTTCTAGCCTTAGAAATACTATTTAAAATATGTCTTCTAATTAAATTTAAAACTTTATATACACCGTTATATGAACCATTACTGCTAACTATACCTACAACCATTTTTATTCTATGTGATAGAATGGTTTCAGTTTCATATATTTTTCTCTATCAAATATATTGAACCCTACCTTCTCATCAAATCCTTCAATATGTATAATATATTTAGCATCCCTTTTGCTGCTTAGCTTTTTCATATTCTTCTCAAATATTTTTCTAACCATTTCTTTAATTTCATCCTCAATTTTCTTAGACTCATCTCTCATTCTAAATTTGATCCATAATCTATCTACATCTTTTATTTCTCTTGAAAAATCTTTGATAAATAAATCTATATCACATATATTATAGACATATTTAAGTGGTATAACAGCATAGAGATGTCTTATAGGCTTATATCTAAGAATATTTATTAAAGTATGCTCCTCTAATCTTGTTTCAAGTACTATTAAACCTGTATAATTGTTTCTCCAAGCCTTAACCCTATTATCATAAATATATATTGCATCAAGCAAATCCATCAGACATTTATCTTCCCTACCGGATTTAACTGTAATCAGAAATATCATCTAAACCACTAGTGAAGGCTATAGTTAACAATTTTCTCAATAGGAGATCTACCATAATATTTATTTAAATCTAGACGATTAAGCATATATATTAATGCATTATAATTTTTTTCCAAAATAATTTTTATTTGACTATCTATTGGATTAAAAAATTCAAATATATTTTTAAATATACGTGTTTTCCCAACCCTATACGTATGTTTCCTCATCCACCTATAGTCAAACGCCTTTCCATACATTTCAACTGTAACTGCAGGTATATTATAGGTACTGTAAAGCCAGTCTGTAAGTTCTCCATATGAATAATATAGTCTTGAGGACTGCATTACATATAGATTCGCTATCATAGCATATGTTTTACTAATATTTTTAAAGAAATCTACGTCTGGTGGAGATATATCTGTATAGCCATATGGATATAATATTAGATTAGCTCCACTATGATATGTTATTAGGAAAACTATTCTATCCCTATATTTTTCTATAAAATATTTGATTGCCAGTGTCTCGGGTTCGCTGAATGGGTATTCGCCTCTATATATTAGGGATGATTTTAAAGTTGCACCTTTCTCCCACATAAATGGATAATTTCTATTTAGATCTACTCCTCCAGGCCAGTCCTCATTTATCCTTCCATCTCCATCATTATCTATACCTTCATAAAAGATTCCACTTGAATTTCGGTATTCAGATATATATCCATCTCCATCAATATCCTCCGGACCATCTTCATCAAATAAGCCGTCTCCATCATCATCTATTGGATGAAGATTTTTCCTAATCCATGGATTTTTAAATACTATTTCATATCCATCCGGATTCAATGTAGGTATTATAATTATCCTATAAATGTGTATTATATCTGGTTTTTCTAAAACTATTTTTGAAAGAAGATATAGTGAAAAGTATGCTGTAATTATTTCACGTGCATGATGATGTGCAACTATAACTATTATAGGTTTATTTTTTTCTCCAATAGATATACCATATATTGGTTTCCCATGCCAACTGAATCCGAGTAACATCATTGAAATATTAATATTACTATCTACGATTCTATGAATCTTCAAATAATATTCTCCAAACATGGGATAATGGGATAGATCTAAATGAATATTCCTTTCCCCTCTTCCACATGTATAGATATTTATACTTGGAGGTTTATTCGAGTAGAAAACATATGCCTTCTCTAAAAATACTTTATATTTACCCTTCTCTAAAAATATTGAACTGTTGCTCCAACTATCGATATAAAATATTTTTATAATATTATTTTTTTCATCAAGTATTTTGCCTTGAATTGTATAGTATCCATCTCCACTTGCATTGATGTTTATCGATGAACTTTTGTTTAAAATAATATTTCTATATATGTTTAATGAAAATGTAGTTATATTTAATCCAATTTTACTGTAAGTTTTAACTAATCTATTAAAGTCGGTTGAATATATTGGTATATGTACTACTATTATTATAGTAGATAATGATATTGTTAGAATTATTATTGAGACCCCTAATATCGATTTCATTTTACCCATTAATACCACTATATTTTACCTATTAAATATTGTAGAAATGTTTTAATATAATTTATTGATAAATATTATCTATAATTTATACCGGTGTATAAATGAGATTTATTACACTTCACTGCAACTGGATTGAATATGAGCCTAAGGAAAAGGCTGTGGAAAATGCTGAGAAAATTGAGGTTAAGAAAAATAGAATAGATGAAGTATTGGTGGTATTTACTACTATTGAACGAGACGACGATCAGGAGGTTATTGATAAGGCGGTAAAAAATATTTTAGAAATATATGATATGGTTAAGGCTGAAAGGATATTGATTTATCCATGGGTTCATTTAAGTAATCTTATAGCTGAACCCAATAAAGCATTGAATCTGGTTAAAGAATTGGCTAAAAAAATAGGCGATATGGGTATAGAGGTTTATAGAGCACCCTTTGGATGGTATAAAGCATTTACAATATCTGTTAAAGGACATCCATTGGCAGAGCTTTCTAGAAGAATTGTTAGAGAGGAGGGAAAGATCGTTGTAAGAAGAGGTGTAAAGAAGTATTTTATAGTGATGCCTGACGGCAGTATCGTTGAGCCATCAAAAATAGATTTAAGCGAATTTAATAGAGAGTTTAGAATACTTGTTGAAAAGGAAGCATTGAATATGGAGTTGAAGGGGGGTGAAAGATCTAAGATAATTGAATATTTAAATAGATTTGGATTTGAATGGGAGTCTTATTCAGATTATGGACATATGAGAATGGGTCCTTATGCATCTATAATGTTTGACCTGGCATCCGAATATTCTAGAAAAATTGCATATAATATAGGTATACCAGTATATGGTGTTAGGGGTACAGCATTTTTCAATTTAAATATAAAGCCTGTAAAAGAGCATGCAGAACTATATGGTGATAGACTATATATGATAGATACTGATAGGGGTAGCTTTGTATTAAGATATGCTGCGTGTCACCAGCAATTTTCCATGATAAAGGATTGGAGTATATCGTATAGAGATCTACCTTTCGGCGCATTTGAGATAGCTGATTCATATAGATATGAGCAGAGTGGTGAAGCAGAGCTATGTTTTAGGCTTAGAAGATTTTTTATGCCAGATCTCCATATATTTACTAGGAATGAGGATGAGGCTAAGAAATGGCTCCTAAAACTTCATGATATAATTATGGGGGAGATGGGGAAACTGAATAGAAACTATGAGTTATTAATAAACATTGTAAATCCAGGTCAATTTGAGAGATATAAAGATTTTATTAAAGAAATATGTAGAAGACTAGGCAAACCAGTTCTAGTTGCAGTATATCCTGAAATAGGATTAAACTATTATTGGACTATAAATATAGAATATCATATAGTGGATTTGCTTAATAGGCCTAGGGAGATCGGTACAGTTCAGATAGATATAGGTAATGCTAAGAGATTTGGAATAACATATGTAGATGAAAGCGGTGAGAAAAAATATCCATCGATAATTCATACAGCAATTCTGGGGAGCATTGAAAGATATATTTATACTCTCTTCGATACAGCCTTAAGAATGGAGAGGCCCTCTCTTCCTACATGGATTTCACCAATGCAGGTTAGAATAATACCTGTGAAAAATGATTTTCTAGATTTTGCTAGAAAAATCGCTGGAAAAATATGTGAGAAGGGGTATAGGGTTGATATAGATGATACGGATAGAAGTGTTTCAAGAAAGATAGTTGATGGTGAAAGAGAGTGGATACCATATATAATTGTTGTAGGTGAAAAAGAGGTTAAATCAAATACTTTAACCATAAGGGTTAGGAGGAAAAATGTTGTTGTGAGAATGACATTGGATAAATTTATATCATTATTGGATGATGAGACCAAAGAGTATCCTAAAATGCCTCTATACTATATACCTTATCTTTCAAGTAGACCTGGCTATCTCTCCTTCTAGTTCTATATAACTTATATCACTTTTATTTAAATTAAATTCATCTGTATCAATCATATATTTTCTACTGCATATTTACTTTAGGGGAATATGGATAGGAAAATATTTTTGAATAGGTTGGGAGGGCTTCCACCAATAATATCAGTTATAATAACCGTTGCTTCACTAATAACTGCAGCATTGGTTGGATACTGGCTTTGGTATACAACTATTACAGCGACTAAGAGACCTTTACTATCAATAGAAGGTTCGGCGAGTATAGTGGGTTCAGATCTTTATATCACCATTAGGAATGATGGAAATATACCTGTAAATATAGAGAAAGTTATTGTATCTATAAATGGTGGATCAGGGAGTGAATATACGCCATCAGCTACTGGTAATGGAGATTTAACCTTAAATCCAGGTGAGACAGAGACAATATTAGTAGCTCTTTCATCTGCACCAAATAAGAGTGATAGAGTATCTGGGACGGTCATTACATCTGGGGGGCAGCTACCGTTCAGCGCACTAGTTGTTGGTGGATGAAATGGTCCTGGGGGCTAGTATAAAGAACGTGAAAATTAAAAACATATATATTTCTTTAAAAAATGGTCTTCGGAAGAAGTCTGATCCAAAAATATTGTTGAAGATAGAGGTTCCGCGGAAAATTAGGGCTAAAAGGATTTTAAGAAAATATACTCTACTTGAAAAACCATTTATATGGATTGAAATTGATGGAGACAACTATATAGTGAATGAGCCGGAGATAGATAGAGAGGAATTGGATAATGTTCAAAAAGTATTGAGAGAAATACTTTTTTCTAGAAACGAGGATTTATTCAAAAATTTATCGGAGAATATAAAATATTATGTTTTAAGGGAGACTAAAGGATATGGTAAGATTCATCCATTGATTTTAGATGACCAGATAGAGGATATAAATATACTAGCCCCCGGACCAGTATATGTGAAACATATAGATTTTTTTAAACAATTAAAAACAAATATTTTTCTTACAGAAGAGGATATTGTAAATCTTGCTCATAGGCTTGCATATAGGGCTGGAAAACCGATTACATTATCAAATCCACTAATTAGATTCGAGTTAGAGGGTATGAGAATACATATAAGTATAGGGGGAGAGGTATCTTTAGGATATAGTATTGTTATAAGGAAGTTTAGGAGGGAGAGGTTAAGCATCCCTAAGCTAGTTAAACTGGATACATTTAACCCATATATTGCCTCCTATATAATCACACTTCTATTAAATAAGAGGTCTATACTAATTGTAGGTAGACCTAGAAGTGGTAAAACCACTTTGCTACAGGCATTAATAGGATGTTTGCCGAGGGTAAAAATAAGTTTAATACAGGTTACGAGTGAGATAAGGCTTCCACAACCACCATATATTATAGAATACTTTTTACCGAGAGAGAGTGAGACATTAGAGGGTAAGGGAATATCACTTACATCTCTTGTAGAAAATAGTTTACGTTATACGTCTCCGGATTATCTGATTTTAGGCGAAATCGCTGGAGAGGAGGCGTTTGCATGGGCTATGGCCGCAAAAACTAAGATAGGTACTATGGCTACATTTCATGCTGGAGGAATTTTTGAAGCATTGAGAGGACTATCTGTACCTCCATATAATATTCCAATAGATATGTTGTTGACATCTATAGACGCAATATTATTGATGGCTAATATTAGGGAGGAGGATGGAGGGGATCGTAGAAGACTTGTAGAGTTCTATTTAATAGATAATGATTATGGAAAATTTATATTAGTATCAAGATATTCTAATACATTTTATATTGTTGATAAAAATATTATTCTATCTAAGATAGATCCATATAGTTTTTCCATACCTGTAGAAGATCCTGGGAAAATGGTGGATGATATAGCTAAATTAATTTTTAGCTCAGCTTTTAGAGATATATCTTTTACACAGTTTACACAGATGTTATGGAAATACTATGAAAATAGTAGTAAATTTCATCTATTTCTAGATTCGATTAATATGCCTAAACCTAGATTTTTCACAAATACAATAGAGATTTCAGCCAAAAAGATTCGTGGCGAGGAATATGCAGATATTTAAATCTCTTCTATTAAAATTAAATTATTCAGCATTATTGAAAACAACTCCGAGACAGATTAATAATTTTAAATATAGTCTGTTTTTCTCAACAATAATATTTATATCAATAATCATTATAGACATTTATTATTTTCCAATAAACTTTATCCCCAAAATATTTTTATATTTATTTTCAATATCACCTTTGTTGGTCGTCATACTATACTATATTTTTTATCCAATAATACTTAGGTTTAGACGGATAACTTCGTGTGAGGAGGAGATACCGTTTATTGCATCGATTCTAGCTTCAAGTATAGCTAAGCCTATAAAAACATTGATGGAGTTAAAGAATAGTAGATTATTGTATTTTAGTAGAGAGATAAGGGAGATGGAGAGGATTAAAAATGTTTTAGGTTTAGGTGAGTTGAAAGCATTGGAGAGACTTGCAGAAGACCATCCATCAAATAAATTAAAATCATTTCTAAAACATATTTTATCTATAGAGTATTCTGGAAATCCGTCTACAGCTCTAAGTATCAGGTTGAATGAATTTATAAGGGAATTAAAATTAGATTTAAGTCTAGTAGACTATAATATATCGCAGATAACAGATGTTGTATATGCATTATATATATTTATTCCTGCAACGATTATAGGAATGCTTGTAATGATGAATATAGATCTTCTAACATTAATAATTACATCATACGGTATACCTATAATTGGATTCTTAATAGTATATGTTGTATCAGAATATATTTATCCAAAAATATATACTGCAAATCTCTCTAAAAGAAACTATATACTTATTTTAATAATCTTATTACTGGCTATACCAGTATACTATATCTTAAACCTATACTTGAAGATTAGAAATACCTATCTATTTATAATAACTGGCTTAATTATATCTACACCTATATCATTTCTCCTACAAAGGTTTTCCCATAACTTGGCTGAAATAGTTGATTCAAGTAAAATATTTGTAAGAGACTTGGCAGAATATTTTAAGCAGGGGTATTCGATAAATGTTGCTGTAACAAGACTTGTGATGGAAGGAAAATATTCAGATATATTTAAGAACCTTCTAAGAGATTTCTATGTAAAAATGAATTTATCTAGATTTGATAAGGCTATAGAGGATTTCCAGGAAAAGCCGGGCATACCAATGTATTTCAAATATTTTCTTGAAAGTATAAAGATAATGTATCTATATGGTGCAACATCTACAGGACTAGATTTTCTAAGTAATACTTTGAATGAAATGGCTGAGTCATTTAAGGAGTGTAGACGTAAACTTGGAACAATATTTTTCTATCTAATTATAGGTATTAGTCTATCAGCTATATGTATAGGATTAAGTATAGAAGCTGTATTGAAACCTATAGTATTTATGGAGAAAAGATATGTTTTTGGTGGAATAAGTTTTGGAAGAATATTTACATCCATAAATATAGGAGAGTTAGAGAGAATTGTTTATCCAAGCATAGTTTTCCAGACAATACTTTTATCGATAATAAATGGGAAGCTTAGAGATGGTATGACTATAATGGGTATAAAATATCTTCCAATACTATTTACAATTCTAATGATTTCTTTATGGATTACAGTTGATTCTGGAATTATATCTAAGATAATGGGGTGGAACTATTAGGATAGGAAGTATTGTCCCCAACATATTATTTATAATAGTCCTAGGTTTAGCTATAAATATCTATATGAGATCCATACATATCTTATCTACTTTAAATAGAAATATTTTTCTAAAAATATATGTATGTAAAAGTGTTGTTGAAAATATTGAGGATAAAGATGTATTAATAACCTATTTATATCAAAATCTAACTACAAGAAGTCTAGATTTGAGAAATGATTTTTTAGAGAATAGCTTAGATGCATACCATTATATTCCTTTGAGAAACGGTACACTTTTAATAATACATCTATATTCTTCTGGAAAAAATTTTATGGGTGATGGATAATGAAAAATCTATTTCTCATATTTATTGGAATAATACTGATATTGTTTAGTGGAATATATTTCTATTATAATCATGTTGAGGATAAGATATATGTTTTAACGATAAAATGTATTGGGAGTGGCAAGGTTTATCCTCCACCTGGAAGATATGTATATAGGTCTATGGAGAAAATTTTGTTAAATGCTTCACCTTCAAATGGATATATTTTTTCACACTGGATTATAAATAGTTCTAAATATTATGTCAATCCATTAGAGATTTCGTTGAATGAGAATACAAGTATAGTTGCAGTATTTAATAAATCTATATTTCATATATACTTTTATTCAAATATCGATGGAATAAAAATATATTTGAATGAATCTAAGATAGACATTCCATATATATTAAACTATAGTGGTATGGTTAGAATAAATCTACATTTTCCAAGCATAATTGAGGGGGATAGAATATTATTATATGAAAAGACATTGGTGGATGAGAGACTATATAAAAATAATTCTATAGTTCTGCGTTGTAAAGAAGCAGATATCCATATAAATATATATTATTCTATTAAAAATTTAAATGATTCTATAATCATATTAAGTAATCATGGAGAATATTGCTATATAAATGGTTCTAGGAGGAGTATCCCATATATACTTAGAAGTAGTGGAGAAATATTTGGTGAAAAAGTTTTCTATATAAATGAGACACATGCATATTGGCTTGCATGGTATACTGTAAAATATAGGGATAATAGTATTAGAAACTATATATATCTTTTTAGAAAAAGGTTGATTGCAAATATAAGTGATGTAAAGAGCATATACATACATTATGTATTGGGGTTAAGATATTTTCCATATGTTAGGAAAATATGGTTTTGGCCTCCATTCAGATATAATTATACACTTTCACTATTAAATAAAACATTTATGGGTAAGCCTATCGGCAAGAGGGCGTGGTGTGCACACTATAGAATTGAAAATAAAATGCTTGTATTCTATAATTTTAATAAATACAATGTTTTATGGGAGGATAATTATCGTGTATATGCAGACTTTCTATTCGAGTTTGATGAAAATGTTAGTGGAGCATATATTGAATTCTGGTCTACAAATACATATCTAACAGATAATCCTAGAAGAGCTGCTACAAGTGATGTAATTCCATTTAAAATGCTTGGACAAACATCTTCTCTAAAAGCATATCTATTTTCACCTATTCCTGGTAGAAGATATATAATATATGTTGGATTAGATGACGTAAAGGATCTTCCAAACTATTTTCCGGGGGATAATAAGATCTCATATTTTGATTATCAATACTTTATAGATACAGGGGACCCGGATAAACCTCTACCATGGCCGTATGCTGAGGGAAGATTTGGAATACACTTTACATTAGGATATATAGGTATACCTAGAAATGCTTTCAATACATTTAAGATATACGTAAGAGTTATAGGTGTAAAGCCATGAAAAAGTTGACAATATATATTCTATTAATATTTACTACAATCATATTCATAAAAACCTCCCAAAATCCCAGCAAGGAAGTGTATCTTGAACAACCAATATATAATCCATATTCTGATGCCGTAAGTAGCCATTATTATGTTGAGGAGGGTAAAAACTGGACATTTAGTTTACATCTACCGAGATATAATAATACACATACCTACAAATTTTTAATGGATGAAGGGGATTCTGCATTTATAAACTCTATAGTGACATTTAGCGTATATGGGGATAGGCCTCCTGTAAACTGGATCGCAAGAGTAAATTATACTGGATATATTGTTGGTGGAAATGTTTATCTAAAGGTTAGCAGAGAAGATATGGTTGAATATGAAGGTATAAGCAGCCATCCACCGAAAAGTTTTTCACAAAATAATAGATACTTTACAGATGAGGATGTATTTTTAGACAGATATCCTAAGGAGACGAGTGAAAGTCAGCCTCCAGTACCGCTATGGGTTAAAAATAATGATGGAATTGAATCTATAACGATATCTAGAAGAGCTGTTGATGGAGGTGGATATGTAAGTGGAGTAGTAAAAATGGTTTCTGGAAGTACCATTCTTAGAGCAACTCTCACGAGAACAGCTACATTTAAAGTAATATATAGTATAGGTGGGGGAGGTGGAGGCAGTAGGAAAATACTGCATGTAAAAAGTACACCTATATCTCTAGTTCCAATAGAGTATAAGATTAGTAGTGACGAATGGTCTAGCTATGGTAAAACTCCATTCGATATCGTCAGAAACCAGCAATTTGAATTAGAATATCTTACAGCACCATCGACATCTAAGAATCATCGATTCAAATATTGGATTTTAGATGGGGTAAAATATTATTCAAATACTATTCGAAAAATTAAGGTTGATAGGGAGAGAACGGCTGTAGCAGTCTATCAATATGGCGATACAGTACTGGAAGTATTGGCTAGAAAAAATGGCGAAGATATAAATATACCTGTAATATATTCAGGCACATTTAACGGTATAAAGAGTACTCCATTCAAGCTTGTTTCTACAGATACTATTAGAGAGCATATTTGTGCAGAGGAGATTGAAGGTTATGATGTTAAGATAAATGTCTATATGAATGGTAAATATACTTATACAGCGCCTAATCCAGTTGAAATAGTCGTTCCGGATGAAAATTATTGTAAGATAATTATAGAGTACGAAGAGAAGAAGCCTACAAAAATAAATGTTATTGCTAGACTTGAATCCGGAGAGAGGATTAACGTCAGCTTCAACTATATCTTTAATTCGTATTTTGGAGACATGGTCGGAATAAATTATACAGACTATACATTCGATTTTACAGATCTAAATAAAATTGTCACAATTAGCCCCAGTAAAAATGAATGGATGCCATATAAATGTGGTTTGGAGGAGATAGGGGGACGTATAAGGCTTAGAGCTGTATCTAATTTAGGTACCTATCACTATGCCTATACTAATAAAAAGGTATTTGGTAGACTTAGAATAGCGATACAAGACTATACATTTCAGCTACCCGATTCAAATAAACCATACATGTTTTTCGGATCAATATATAATAGAATATCTATACCGAGGATAAGTGGAGACATATATCTTCTAAAAGATATTAACAGTATATCTAAAATATTTATAGGATTATATGCCCGAGAATATGGTATAAATATAATGGAGTGGGGTAGAGTAAGTATAGTATGTGGAGTAGCTCCTAGAATAAATATAGGTATACTAAAAATATATCCACAGAAATATATTATAATTGATGGAAAGCTTTACATGCTAAAAAATGTTTTGAATGCAAACTATGATCCGGTAAATGGTGTTGCGACAATAAATGTCATAGGATATAGTGAGAAAAGTATAGAGATAGTATATAGGAAGGTTAAGGAAAAAAGTAATGATGTAATAATACTTACAGAGCTTTATGATGGTACAATTATATCAACAGAATTAAACTACTCATTACATGGGGAAACTATATCAACTTATACTCCCTATATCATAAAGAATTTTAATATACTCTATAGGAACTATATTTTAAATAAATATAGATGGACGGCTATAAATGCATGGATAAGATATGTAAATAATGGCATAAATGTCTATTATAAAGGTAGATGGCCCTTATATGGAGATTTCGGAATATATTATAGAGATCTAGTTTTAAACGGGCCACTAAATATAACACTATATTTAAAGTGTTATCCAGCATTTGGAACCAAGGTTAGTGCAGTACTATATGATGGCAGTCTAAATATAATTGATTCCGCAACCCTTTCTATCGGTGAGCAACAGGTTATTTTAAATCTCCCTGAAAATAGATCTGCATATATAGGATTTAAAGCAAGGGGCGAGTCATTTACAATATATTCTCCTAAAATAGTTAAAGCTGTGATTCCAAGAGGATATAGAGTAGATACATTATCTTTAAAACTACCTGAAAATATAACTATAAATGGAACAGAGTATTCTTTAAATAAATGGATAGGTGTGGATAGCTATAACAATAATGAAGCATATCTAACACTTGTATCTGGACAGTCATATAAGGTTATAGGTATATATGGTTCAGGACAAATGGAGAATATGGTTTATGGAAATATTACTCCACTATTACCGTTACAATGGATTCCAGTTAACATAAATCTATCAGAATATGCGGGACAAAACCTTACATTGACATTTCTAGTAAAGAACATATATAATGTAGATGAACTAAATTTCTTCCCAATATATCTCGTATATAATAATATGAGTAAAATAGATATTTTAAATAAAACCTTTAAAATCAATTATCATCTAAAATCTGGAAACCTAATTTTTCCGAGAAATGACACTATAATCGGATTACAGGCATGGAGCTTAAAGGATATTGAGGAAAACTATCAATACTTATCAAAGATATTTCTTAGAAATGGTTCCACACTTGCAGTATACTGGTTAAATATAAATATAAGTAATTCCAACAATACTTTTCTCCTATACTATAGACAAATATTGGTTATAACTATTCCATCAATAAATATATCTATACATCACCTTGAATATAATGTCACATTACATGTTAACCTATATTATAGATACCTTCCTCCAGGAGAATTGAACCTCTCTCTCGGAAAAATATATCAGGATTTAGCAGTCTATATTGAAGATCTAGATAGATGGTTTAGAGTGGATAATGGTGTTGGAAACATATCTATAGACTATATTTATCTATATGATAGACTTGGATTGGAGGAGAGAAACATTTCTATGAAAATATATTGGTTTGATGAAAAGGTGGATAGGCCTATAATAGTTATACCATATAGCGATGTAAAGAATGTTAGATATATTGGTTTAAAGGCATATACAGATGGTATAGGTAATAATCCTGTAAAGATAATATGTAGGGCTATTGATTGGAATGGGAATACAGTCCCCTATTCGATATTCAATATATATTTAGATAAGCTTCTAGTAAAATCTATTAAATCGGATGCCTCTGGCACCATTTACTGGACATCAAATAGATCTGCAAAGAACATTAGGATAAATATTATTCCACCCAGTAATCTTCAAACTCTATATAATCCATATCCATGGGGAACTATAGACCTAGAGGGATAACATGTTTTATAGAATACTAACATACATTTCAATAATATTAATTTCAGGTCTATTGTTAACGTATTTTTCAACAAAAATATATAGTATTGGAGGCAAAGAACATCTTATCGAGAAATCATTTCAAATAAAAAGTTGTTTGGATAGTCTTGAGAATAGGATTATTAGAAATAGATTTGATATTGTAGAGGGATTTAGTAAAAATATTAATATATATATAATATATAATTTAGGCACATTTGATTTTAAAATGCCTATAACATATATATTTATAGGTAGAAGCCCTCTACATATAGATCCACCAATACTGAGTAACAATAGTTTTACAGATATATATTGTAATAAAACGTTTATTGGTGTTAGGTCAAACATATTTTTTAATAAAAGCGGTGGAAATGTAGTTAAAATAAATCTGATTGGAATATATCTTAAGGATAGAATTAGTCTTAGAAATATAGATATGTTGAAGATATTTTTTAATCAAAGTGAGGTAAGAGTATATTCATTTACAACAGATTTCTTTAAGATAAGGATTGGAGACATAGAGTATAATGTAGCTGGATTAAATAGATATCTTATCTATATAACTATATATAGGATTGAGTTATATGGAGATAGGTGAACTAATAATAGTTTTATCGATGCTGATAATACTTTCATGGACTATCTTATTCTCATCTCATATAAAATTATATTATGATAGAAACAATGGCTTTTTGAAGGCGATATATGTAAAAAATCTTCTTGAATCCGAGATTAGTAGAATTGTTTCTCAATATTCTATGAATATATCTACTAGAGCTGAAATCTATTTGCCATATCCTGTGCAGATTGTAAACAATACTATATATGTAGATGAATGTAAAGTTAAGTTAAATCAAACAATTTTTGGAGAAGCATCTGGATATAAAATATGTCTGATATATGATGGAAAAAACATCTTGGTGAAAGATGGATGAGATATCTTGAGGGATATATAATTATATTTGTATTCATAATATTTGTTTCACAGATATATAGAATTGTATTCTATAGGGAGGGTAGATACGTTGAGCCAACAAATATAGATGTATTTCTAGCATGGCTTGATTCGCAGGGATATCTGAGAAAATGGATATATTTGAAACAAATAGGATTATTAAATCAAACACTGATAAAGTTTATTGGAAGACCATTTATACTTGAAATATATAATAATACAGTACTTATAGATAGAATAAAATATGGTTCTATGGAAAACTATTATCAGACAACATATTTTCTACCAGGATATAATGGTTCTATTAAACCACTAATATTAATATTAAAGATTGGTGGATAAAATGAATGATAGAGGGCAGTTCTATACAATTTCGTTGATAATATTTATGTCAATACTATTGATGATGATTGTAAGCTACCCTATATTTAATACATATATTGTCGAGGAGAATTCCTTTACAAGGGCGCAGATAATTGAAAGCATATTTCTAGAATGTATAGCATATTCTTCCCAGAGGAAAATTATGTATGGAGGATCTATCCAAAGATATGTACATAAATATGTTGGAGAAATTAATAAACATCTATTAAATCTAAGTAAGTTCTATCGATTAAATATAAATATTTCAGATATAGTGTTTGAGGGAGGATTAGATGAAAAATATTATAAAATATATTTGGCTGAAAATCCCCAGCTATATTATATGGTTTCATGGAACTATTCTCCCGGAAATCCTGATAAATATTATACTATAAATTTTGCAGGTGAGGCAGAATATAAATATAATTTTACTCTAGAATATAGACATTATTCGAGTCTCATAAATATAGTTCAGCCAAATATAACGATATATACTTTATCTATGTATAGGATTGAAAACATAGTTGTAAGAAGAATAGGATTATATAAATATATTATAGCATGGCCGGTTCAATATGATAGAATAATTATCCTAGATAGTTATGGAGTAATGATTTTAATAGATGTGAATAAAAATGGTTGATAAGATACTTTTAATGATAGTTGTATTGATAGCAATATCTTTTTCAATAATATTTATACCATTACTATATTCTTGGAGATATAGGGTATTCTATGAAAATGTTGTGAAGATACTTGATGCAATAGAATATGTATCTGAAAATCCCGGCTCAGAGATAACATTAAACCTATATATAGTGTATTCAAAAATAGGTTTCTATAAAAACTATATGTTTTTTGAAAAACCAGTTGTATTAAACTTTATTCCAAGGATAGTTGTATTAAAAAATGTTGTAAAATATGATTCAAATCAAATATATTTTAGAAATCTAAATGTATCTAACATGATAGTGATATATGGTTATATTAAAATAAAGATACAAAACAATATTAACTATATATCTATAGTAAGGGAGTAGATGGTGATATTTTGGTTAAAAAATATTTCTATATGATTGGAAACGCTCATATAGATCCTGTATGGCTTTGGAATTGGAATGAGGGTCTAGAAGTTGTTTTAGAAACATTTAGAAATGCCTTAAAACTTATGGAGAAAAATAGTAGATATAAGTTTACTGCAAGCTCGACAATATTTTATAAATGGGTAAAAGAACTGGATAAAAATTTGTTTAATAAGATTCGAGAAAAAGTTTTTGAGGATAGATGGTATATAGCTGGGGGATGGATAGTTGAACCAGACTGCAATATACCATGCGGAGAATCGTTTGTAAGACACAGCCTATATGGACAGAGATTTCTATTAGAAAATTTTGGGAAAATATGTGAGATAGGATACAATATTGATTCATTTGGACATAATTGGATGCTGCCGCAAATATTAAGTAAAAGCGGTATAAAATACTATATATTTATGCGTCCCAAACCAGATGAAAAAACTTTGCCAGAAAATATTTTCTGGTGGGAGAGTCCAGATGGTTCAAGAGTACTTGCATATAGAATACCTATATCATATACTTTGACAGGTGAGAGGATTGGAAGAGTTATTGAAGAGCTCGATGAAAAGTCTAGTAGAGACTATGTAATGCTCTTCTATGGTAGAGGAGATCATGGAGGAGGTCCCGTTGAAGAGGATTTAAAAATTATAGAGAGATATGGAGAAAGGGTTAGAATGAGTATACCAATAGAGTTTTTCAAAAAAATATTGGAGAAATATAATGATATTCCAGTTGTGAGGGACGATTTACAGCATCATGCCAGAGGCTGCTATTCAAGTCACTCTAAGATAAAGTATTTAAATAGGCTTTCAGAGGCAACTGCAATTTATAGTGAAATATTTGCAACAATATCTAAAATACTTTTAGATGAAAAATATCCTAAAAAAACGTTTAGAGAAATATGGTTAAACATACTTTTCAATCAGTTTCATGATATTTTGGCTGGAACATCTATATGGGAGGCGTATGAAGATGTAATTGCATCCTATGATGAATCCATTAGTAGGGCTAGGAAAATATTATATAAATCTATATATAGATTGGCTTTAAACATAGATACAAGTAAATATGATGGAATACCTATAATTGTTTTTAATCCATCTTCATGGACTAGGGTTTCTCCAGTAGAGGTAGAGCTAAGCATTAGGAGAGAATCTATATCAATTATAAATGAGAATGGAGATAAGATACCAGTACAAATCGA
>Ga0190308_1000203_pt1 | contig 20048 bp, 22 predicted proteins | sample 48700756_MG_FD_165050 | JGI IMG/M metagenome (GOLD analysis project Ga0190308, IMG submission 165050) | Hydrothermal vent sediment bacterial communities from Southern Trench, Guaymas Basin, Mexico - 4870-07-5-6_MG | ecosystem: Environmental > Aquatic > Marine > Hydrothermal vents > Sediment ...
TAGATTTTGTATTCTCCTTTGGAAGACATGTAGACATGCCCAGTATAATAGGAACTCTAATAGATTATGGAGTACCCTTTAATACCGAGAAACCTTGTGGAATAGATTACAAGGTAGTGGAGAAATTAGCAGAAAAAGCTCACGAGAAAGAGCTCTTCACAAGTGTATCCTTCGTTAAAAGAGTTTCTGTGAAAGTAAAAGAGATACTGGATTTTTTGAGTAAAATGGGCGATATAAAATACATGCACTTTAAGTATATTACAGGACCACCTAGTCGATATGTTGAATGGAAGTGTCCATGGATGCTTGAAAGAAGATATGCTGGTGGAGGTAGCTTGATAAATCTCGGTGTACACTACATAGATCTAGTGCACTATTTGACGGGAGAAAGTGCTGAAGTAGAGTACTCTCTCGTACTCAATGAAATATATGAGCTCAGTATAGAGGAGTATGCTTTAGTAATCCTAAAAACAGCTAAAACACACAGTATAGTAGAAGTAGCCTATACTCCCTGTCATAAACCAGAAGAGTACTTCTCCATAACTGGTACCTTAGGTAGGGTAATCCTACTAGGGAAAGAGCTGATCAAATGTCTAGGTAAGAAAAGAGAAGTAGTCGATATTAGAGAAAATGAATATTTCAAGTTCGTTGAGAAGACTATTGATAGGTTTAAGAGGGGAGATAAGCCTATAGCCACTCTTAAAGACGCGGCAAGGGTATTAAAAGTAGTTAATGACGCTTATAGTAGGAGTAAGGCCAGGCTCAGTACCCCGGTCTAGCATATTCATGCTTTCAACCTAATATTAGCTTAAGCTATTCTCTACTCGATAGCATATAACCCTAGAAGATAGTATATTCATGAAAGTACTTTAGATAATGGCATTTTCACCTCCTCAAGGATCTAAAAGCCTTGGTAAAATTAATATATATTAAAAATGGTAATTTTCAAACTTTTAGTTAATCTCTTGACTTTGAGTAATAAGAAGATTTTTGAAACAGATATTTTTGAAAAAGAAATAAGGGCATTAATATTGAGATAGAATTTTCTCTATATTGATTACATACATTTGTCTAGAGCCTTCATGAGTAGAGTCAAAACATATCTTTCTACCATCTCTACTCCATCGTGGATGTAGATCACATCTAATCTCTCCTCTAAGATTCGGAAGGGAGTAGAATTCTCCAAGATCTATCCTAAAGTTCTTCTCAACATTATACAATATTATCTTCTGAAAACCTCTTTCATCCGGATAAGTGTCCGTCAAGATCCATTTGCGATCTGGAGAATAGCTACAGTGACCGTTCTCTGTAAGAACTCCTTTGCCTACGATCTCTACTTCATCTTCTCTATCTTTAAAAAGATAATAGTGGTCTCCTAAACCATATCTTCTAGCCCATGCGAGAATATGATCTGAGTCCCTCCAGTCGAAGTGTGAAACATATTCATGGTCAGTTACACAATATATCTCTGAACCATCTCTATCAGAGGTAAACATACGAGTATACCAGTGTTCTCCACCTCTAGACCTAGACCATCTATGAAGAAACACAAATCTAGAATCACTCGGATTAAAAAGTAGATGGTTGAACCAATGTATAGCATTATCCATACTAGAAGTATGTCTGTATGAAGCTATCTCGGCCAAAGATATTATAAGCTCATACTCTCCAGAGTCCAAGTCCATTAAAAATATCCCATCTTCCTTAGGAGCAGGTACATTTCTATACGGATCAGGTACGCCTTTATAACCATATCCTGGACGAGTATGATCTAAACGTGCAAAGTTTAGCGATAAGCCATACCTACCATCGTGACTCACGCAGTATATTGGTAAGGGCAGAATCCTTCTCTCATTCTTCTCGATATCCAGTATGATTGATACAAATCTATTTCCAAGTCTATCATTATATACTATTCTCTCATCGAGTTTAGGAGGAAGCCATTGAGCCATACATCCCTGTTGCCAGTTCCAAGCCTTAGAAGTACCTATGATATTTAATCTATAATCCCTTAGATCTATCAACCCTATCTTAACTATATCGTTTGGAGAAGGAGGACGATCCATGAAGTCTACCTCGAGGACGAGCATATATTTTTCAGAACCACTCCAAGGACACTTATCATAGTAGCCGAAGAAGTGATGTAAAGGACCGCGTGTAATTGGAGTGGCCATAGTCCTCTCCATTTTACAATTATGCTTCAGCTATTCTTAAAGCTTATGAATGATTGTAGCTTTATTTTCCATAGAAAAATTTATTAAATAATGAGGAATTATGAAGAAATAATAGAAAAAACGAGAGAGAAGGATACAGGAGCTATAAGTGCTTCTTGAGATATTTTACGACATCGGTAGGAGTTATTGCCACTACTACTCCAGCATCTTCTAGGGCATTAATCTTACTTTCAGCTGTTCCCATACCCATCGATATAATCGCTCCTGCATGTCCCATACGTTTACCAGGTGGAGCTGTTCTACCAGCTATGAAGGCAACCATAGGTTTTTCAATTCCATGTTTCTTCAGGTAATCTGCAAGCCTCTCTTCCATATCCCCTCCTATTTCACCTATGACTACTACTGCTTTCGTATCCTCATCTTCAAAAAACATCTTGACAACTTCTATAAAGTCCAGTCCAACTATGGGATCTCCGCCAATACCTAGACAGGTAGACTGCCCTAATCCACTAAGCGATAGAGCATAAGCTATTTCGTAGGTTAGAGTTCCACTTCTAGAAACTATCCCTATATTTCCTTTTCTGAAAACTCTTGATGGCATTATTCCTACTTTCACCCTATCAATAGGATTGATTATACCTGGAGTATTAGGCCCTATTATAGTTGCTCCAAGGATTTTAGCATAATTTACTATCCTGAGCATTTCGTGCAGGGGTATGTGTTCAGTTATTATGACGATGTTCCTAATACTACTATCTAGTGCTTCATAGATAGCATCTGGTGCGTATCTCGCTGGGACAAAAATTATCGAGATATTTATTTCAGGATTTCTCTCTAACGCCTCCTCTACACTATTGTAGACGAGTACTCCATGAACTCTTGTACCACCCTTACCTGGAGTTACTCCAGCTACTATTTGAGTACCATAATCCAACATTGCTTTAGTATGGAAGCTCCCTTCCCTTCCAGTTATACCTTGAACGAGTACTCTAGTACTCCTATCCACAATTATTCCCATAGTATCACCTAACTAATCTTACAGCCTCTTTTGCAGCCTCTTCTAAAGAATCGAAAACTTGGATATTGTGCACTCTTAGAATATCCCTACCTCTTTTCTCTTCCGTACCGGTTAACCTTACAATAAGGGGCTTACTTATTCTCGTCTCTTCAAGCGCTCTAATGATTCCACTGGCAACTTCGTCACATCTCGTTATTCCACCGAGTATGTTAATTAAAATGACTTTTACTCTACGGTTCTTCAACAGTATTTTGAGTGCCTCTTTCACTCTATCAGCTCTAGCTCCTCCTCCGATATCCAGGAAGTCAGCTGGCTTTCCTCCATAGAGATGTACTAAGTCCATAGTAGCCATAGTAAGTCCCGCGCCGTTACCTATAATTCCTATATCACCTTCGAGTTCAATATAATCGAACCCATATTCCTTAGCCTTTACCTCATCCCTACTAAGTGTCCTCAGTTCACCTTTACTAATGAGCTCTGGATGCCTGTATAACGCATTATCATCAACGATCATTTTTGTATCTAAAGCCAACAATCTGTTATCAGGTGTTAGAGCTAACGGATTTATTTCAGCTAATTCACACTCATAGTCTATGAATAACTTGTAGAGAGATCTGATAATTTTAATAAAATCCTTTATACTTTCACCTTTTAATCCCAGTTTATAAGCAGTGTTTCGAGCTATGTAATCTCTAAAACCAGTGAGGACATCTATTCCATATTTGATAACAGACTCTGGTCTCTCTTTAGCCAGATCCTCAAGCTCGATTCCACCATATCTAGAGGCTATGAAAGCTATACCTCTCGATGTTCTATCTATAACAAAGCCTACATAGAGTTCCCTAATCACGTCAACCTTCTCTACTACAAGGATCTCTCTCACCTTAAGACCATTAAGCTCTCTTCCTAGTATTTCCTTAATGATACTCAATGCATCTTCGACATCATTAGCGAACCTTACTCCACCCAGTTTAGCTCTACGTGCAACCAATATTTGAGCTTTGATTACGACAGGAAAACTGACTTCCTTCAAAACTCTATATGCCTCATTCAATTCCCTAACTAGAAAACCCCTGGGAACTGGAATACCGTATTTAGAAAAAATCTCCCGTGCTTCATACTCATACAGCTTCATACCATCTCCTCTTCATCTTATCTTCTACTGGAAATAAATACTACTATACTTTTTAGAAGAGACTTTGGGTTTACCAAATTTTAGGAGTGATTATACTTTCACCTCAGAATTAGGAGATCTCCTACACAAATTCTGCTACCTCAGCCTCTTTTAGATCATCATCTGTGAGACTAAGTTCGTATGTCGGACCTATGAGATACCTTATGGTCGGTCTTTTCATCTTGAAGCCTAATCAGTGTCGACGTAGTTATAGAGCGATTCGTAGTTACATATTCGATCGGAATCCTTATTCTCACACCTATATGACCACCTCTACGAGATAGCCTATACATCCCTCTATTTCGACTGAGTGACCAATTCGCTTCTTTAAGTGTTCGGCTTCTTCATGATTCATAAATATATTCCCCATATCATAACTTCTTATAAGAGTGAAGAGTATGAAAGAGTATAGGAAGACTAAAAGATCAAAGCTGTATAAATACAGTTGTTGGTAGAGAAAAGTAGAAACCCTCATTTACTCTGAAGAGAATAGACTGAAGTAGAGGGATCCTGAGCGTTCTTATGAGTATAAAGAAGAGGAGTGGATATTAGAGAGAAGTCTACAATATATTCTTATAGATCTGCTATTTTTATTAATAAAGTTTTTAAAGATCGATCCTTAAAATGATTGGTGGAAGATATTGAGTGAAATGAGCTCTATCTTCATATGGTTCATCCATATTCTAGGCTTCGTATATGAGGCTGTAATGATAATAATAGGTGTCTTAACATTAGTAGCAGGTAAGAAAATAGGTGATAAAAAGACTCAGATACTGGGCATGGGCTTTCTCTTAATAGGATGCGGAGATGCTAGTCATACAATAGGACATGTCCTCGCCGATCTAATTCCTACACCTGAAATTTTATTTATTGAATCCACAACGACCGCCATAAGTGTAAGCTTAGCTACTGTGTTCTTCTTGACTATTAGGCTCTATGCTAGCCTAGCTAGAACTCGTGAAATAGGCGGCCTTGATATAGGGTTAATAGGCCTGACTGTGTTCACCATACTCATGGCCTTCCTCACATGGACAGCTCTATATGGTGTAAAGCGTGGAGATCCAGGATATACCTACCTCATAGCTACGAGAAGCCTAGCCGTCATTGGTATGACGCTTACTGGCTATATAGGAGCGTTCAGTTTTATCAGGATGGCGAGAGCTCGCCTCAGAGAAGCCAATCCAATCCTAGTTAAGAGGTATAGATATGCCTTTAGGGGAATGTTGCTCATGGTAGTAGCTATAACACTAGTATTCTTCCACCCATTTCTCATACACTATCCAGGAGCTATGTTCATCGTAACAGTACTCAAGATCTCTGCTCTACTATCCGCTGCTCTCTTAACCTACCTTGGTATAGTGGGACCAAGCTGGTTTGTCAGACGACTATAAGAGTAGAACAGTAATACCAAGCTCCTAAGAGAGATCTTAGACATAAGAGAGGGAGACTATCTAAAGTGAATTATCGAGGATGGATGAGCTATGTTATGAAGAAGCTACAAGTAGATGAGGATTCGATAGAGAGGAGGTTTAAAGACCTCAGAGCTAAAGCTTCTGAGTGTTTCGTTGAAGGAGAAAGAGGGAGAGGATAGATGGGTGCTAGAGCATTGAGCACTATCAAAACTCAGGCTCTAGGAGTAGTTAATGCAGGACTTATAGTCTTAAGCCACTGTGAAAATCTGCTAAAATGAGGTTATAGACTTTTTAGAAAGATGAGATCATTGCAAAGATCTCTATAGATAATTTCGTAAGTGCATCTGCACTCAGAGTTAAGTGTTCTGAGCTTAGACATCCATACACTGTAGGCTCATCTATTAGAAGTCAGATACCTAAGCCTTGAGCATCTACTAATGTCTATGAAAAATGAAACTACTACACAAGGCGACTCTAATAAAGTTTAAGGGTACTCTTATTTACTAAAAATCTTCACTTAATATGCACTGACTTAGCATGAACAATACCATCTATAGTATCCTGTCACCCTTTCTAGCTCTCTCATCTCTCATGAGTGTGATCTAGGGAATAGATTTCACCTTTATAAGATTCTTCAATTAATGATAGGCGATGAGAGTGCTGAGTCGTGAGGAGGTAGTAAGAATACTGCGTAGCAAGCTTAACAGTGCTAGTCTTCCCGATTTCATAAAAGCTGTACTACTATTCGGCTCTATTGCCCGTGATGAAGCCCATGAGAAAAGTGACATTGATCTACTCGTTCTTCATGAGGATATGGATATTAAAGACCCGGTGTATCGTAGGAGATATCTGTACAAGCTCATGATGAATGTATTGGATGATGTATTTGATTCCGTCACACTAATAGATATGGAGTTTAAGGAATTCATAAAGCCTAACATTATAAGACCTCTCTTACTGAACATATATTGGGACGCTATAGTCATAATCGATAAGAAGAATACGCTCATTGAATTCCTTAAACATATCAGGAGGAGGATAAAGGAGGCAGGACTTGTCCGAGTTAAGGATGGAAGAACGTATTATTGGATCTTACCTAATCCCATGCAAGAGGTTAGACTACTATGAGTATAGACCCGCTAGCTGAAGTAGAGTATAGATATCGTCTTGCACTACAACATCTAGGTCGAGCAGAGAGAATGTATAGGATGGGGGACTGGCCATCAACCGTACGCTTCGCTCAACTAGCCATAGAGAATTTCACGAAATCACTCATAGCTATATTTGAAATACCCACATGGAGTCACGATCCCTCAAATCAGCTGATGAGATTACGCGAGAAATTTCCTAAACACATGGTGCATGATGTGGAGGAGTTAGCTAATATAACAAGAGAAGTAGCTCCTGAACATGGCAGATCTACTTACGGTGAGCCTAGTAGAGGTCTTACACCAGACGATGTCTACAATGAACGGCATGTCCTCGAAATACTTTCGAAGGCTAAAAGAGCGCGGAATATAGTTAAGAGAATGCTGAAGGAGATGAAAGTATATCCCTAGTGGAGGAATACTAAACAGTAATCAATTAGGTACCACTTACATTCTCCTATGAAGATGAGTCTAGTTCTATATTAATGAGTAAAATATTATCTCTAATTACATCTTACCATAATGAATCAACCCTTCTGAGAAGTGTTCAGTCTTATATTTTTCCAGTTAATTCTCTAAGTCTAAGGCCTATTATGTATAGAAAGTTTTCCTCAATTATAACATCTTCTCTTAATCTCTATAAGAGCCGATTAGAATGTTAAAATGAACGCGAGCATAACGTTTTAGGAGGGATTCATATGCTTAAGTCTCCTTGAATTTGAAAATTCGACTTTTCTAAAGAATGTCTTTTCATATAGAGTCTTTAATGCCTCCTCTTGAGATAAACCCCTCTCCATAAGCTTTCTAATTCTATTTTCGAGCATTTTCCTGGCCATACCAGATCCGTAAGTCTCTTGATATCGATCGAATAGTCTATCATAGACTTCCTTCATGGAGGTATAAAAGACTGTAAGCTTTGGACTCGTATGGGAGGACGGAGCTTGAAGAGGACCACTTCCGATTCCTATCCTTGGGAATTTAGACATCAGACCATATATTGCAATTACTGCACCTATGAGAGATACTATGTTTAATGAGATTACAGTAGCGACAATTAGGATTATGAGAAGTAAGTATACTCTTTCCACATTACTACTATCCTCTATCTCACTCCACTTTTTATAGATACTCACGGATAATAGTAGGACTACTATATCCAGAAGTATAGCTAGTAGTAAGTAAGGGTATACCATCGACCATGCATTGAACTCCACCATTGTGGGTGGGATTCTAGACGTGATACCAATAACCCTACCAAGTCCCTCTAAAGCACGTATATTGAGTTACTAGTCCCATGAGAGCTCCTGCTATTGCTACTATAAGCCCTATTCTAAAGTAGATCAACCATCTATCCTCAGATAAATCCCCACCCGTAGATAAATTTGGTTTAGATGAATATATATTTTCTTTCAGTCTACTGGAAATTAGTACTACAACATTCACTATTAAAATACCTATCCGAAGCTATTTGAATAACTAGGACATTAGGCATTATTCTAATACTGAATTCCGAGATTCGAGCCCCTCTTTAAGGTAGGGCAGGCTAGAAAGGAGGATAGCTCCTCTTAAAGGATCTCAATTAAAAGAGAATTAAGAAGCAGATGATTACTAAACGGTCACAGAGGATATATGAAAAACTAATAGTAAGAATCCCACCAGCCGAGGAAAGAATAGGGATAGAGGGCATACTTGAACGGATAAATAGAAGCTAATAATGAATAAGCACCTAGTGGAGTTTAAAGAAGATCTCAATGTTAAATCCAAGTAATATGATAAAAAGACTATCGAAGCTTAGAGGAAATAATCATACTTAAGGATCTGGTTTAAGTTTGAATTAATAGACTTGAATCCAAAATCGATATTCTCCCGGAGATCATTGAGCTGATAACGGAGATCCGGTAGTAGTCATAATCCTAATGTTACTAGTCCTATTGAGACTGCTAAGAGCAATTTAGTGTATATGATAAAGAACTGGGATAAGGGAATAGTTAATCTGAGCACCCCGGCAAAACCCATGGTAGCGGGGGGTGGAGTTTCAGGATCCGAGCGTCCACTCGGATCCTTTTGAACCACCGACCTCCGGGTTATGAGCCCGGCGGGATTCCTGGCTTCCCCACCCCGCTTCCCACCGGGGTGCTCAGGTCAGTAGTTTGGAAAGATCTTCATAGCCTATGCTCCGCCCCGCCAGGCTCGGCTCAGACCTCTTGATCTGAGCCCATACTTGTATCTACGAGGAGTAGTATAAAGATTTCGCTTCAGTGTAGTCCCTATATTGTGGTCATTTTTATCATGCAAATGGGTTTATATACTCTAGTGCAGTTTCATGATGACTCGCATGATATCATCACAAGGCTTAAATAACTACTCAAATGAGTTCAAAAAGAGGAAAGCCCAAGAACAGAAGCAATCAAAAGATAACTGAAAGGAGGTTGAGCTGACCGTGGTCATAGGTAGGGGAGCTTCTAAAAAGTCGCTAGTAGAAATAGGATTGACCTATCAGCTTTGTGGTGACCGTAAGATTTAAATAGGGATATCCCGACGAATATGAGGTCGAAAATGTCCATATATGATGCAGCAGGACAGAAAGCGCTGGAAGTTGGCTGTGGTCCCGATCTTTTTACAATTCTGGCAACAAAAATAGTAGGAGAGAGAGGAAGTGTTTATACATTAGATATTAACCCAATGGCAGTCGAGACCGTGCAACGTAAGAAACTGTTAGACGCTGTGACCAAGAACAACTTGTTTTCCTTCAGAGAGAAAACCAGTAGAGTGTTTTAAATTTGAAAAAAGTTAGAAAACTTCGGCATAGTAATTTCCAAAAATATATTCTCACGGCTTTACTGAAAGAGGGGCCGTTGAGTTTAAAGGAGTTAGAAGAAAGAACGTTCGTGTTTGTCTATCATTTCCACGGATTTGGGTATAGCCTACATAAGGAAGTAGAGAAAAATGTGTTTGGTTTTCTCTCTCGGTTTGGGTATCAACCAAAAGAGGATTATTCTACAAGGGTGAAGAAATGGCGTGAAAAACATGAAAAACAAATTAACATCCAGCTAGAATGCGAAAACCTAATTGAACAGGGCATGCTAAAGCTAAACGAAGAAAACAAGTATGAACTAACTGAAAAAGGGAGAGAAGAAGCTGAAAAAAGCGCAAAGGAGATGGAAAAAGCCGCAATTTCTATTAGAGAGCGATTGTTAAGCCCAACAGCAGCCGCAAGAAACACTGTCATTGCTGATTTCTTTCTAGCGGTAATGAAACTCTTAGCTGGGTTCTTTAGCACCAGTGTCGGTTTAATTGCAGACGGCGCAGACGCTACCATAGATACGGTTTCTGCCTCCGTTGTATGGGCTGGAATAAAGTTTAAAAGGGAATTCTTGGGAACCTTGATTATCATCTCAATGATGTTCATAACTGCCATTAGCGTTGGATATGAGTCAGCGACCAAGATCATAGATGCTATAACCGCGACAATACCGCCAATATCAATGCCCTACCTAGTTGTTGCAGTTGAAGGGATAGCGCTTGTAGCGGCGGCCATTCTGCATTTTTATCAACGTTACGTAGGAAAGAGCAATGGAAGTTTAGCACTTATTTCGCAGTCGATTGACTCCAAGAACCACATCTATGTTGCAGCTGCAGTTATCATAGGAGCTATTTTCTCAATCTTCAGAATACACTTTATCGATGCGTTAATTGGTGCATTTGTCGCCACTAGAATTCTTATAGATGGGTTCGAATTGTCAAAAGATGCTCTCTCTTCCATCAAGGGAGAAAAAACCGATTTCTCCAAATATGAAATACCACTCAAAAGGTATTGGCATTTAAGTAAATTAGAAACCTTCAGAACATGGATACTATATTCAATCAAAGAAGATAATCTAAACACGAAAGAAGAATTAGTCAATTCGTTGGAAAGCGCCTTCAAACCAAAGTATTTTCCCATACTAAGCGAGTTCAGATTTGCTCTCGGGAAAGGATTCAATTTTGAGAGGGAATTTGATAATCTCATCAAACCATTACTGGAGGAAAAATTCATAATTAAAAAGGGTAAAAACTTTATTTTAACAGAAGATGGTAAAAGTCGAGTCAGCAGAATATTCAAAAGCATCAGATATCGTCAAAGTAAATAGCCATTGACATTTCGCTTATTATATCATCACAACGGAACGCAAACCTAAAAGGTGAAACGTTTTAGCGTAGAACTGTAGGTTTGAGCCTAGTCTAGAGGTGTGTAAATACAAAAATATATCTTGATCAAAAGACTAATTATAGATCGAAGTGGAGAAATTATGGAAAAACCAAAATTTGTTAATAAAAATATTAATCTAAACTATTAGATTGGTATAAAGGCTTCTGAATTAGTCAGTTGACTCTTCTTGACCTCTACCGCTTAACATTTTAGACATTCTCTCTAAGGGTCTAATCAAGCCGAAAAGCTCCATTGGAAGTATTATCTTCGTAGAGGGAGCTGATGCTATGTCCTTAAGAGCTTCAAGATATTGTAAGAGGACCGTTCTTGAATCCAATTTCTCCGCTATTTTATTAATCATGTCTAGTGCTGTAGATATCCCCTCAGCTCTTAGAATAGCTGCTTGTCTTTCTCCTTCAGCTTTAAGAATTAATGATTGCTTCTCTCCCTCAGCTACTCTTATTGAGGATTCTCTCTTACCTTCAGCTTCAGTAACCATGGCTCTTCTGTTTCTCTCAGCGCTCATTTGCCTAATCATAGCATCTTGAACTGACTTAGGGGGGAGTATCTCTCTGATTTCAACTGCAGTGACCTTAACACCCCATCTCATAGTAACCTCGTCTAACTTAGTTCTCAATACCTGGTTTATGTATTCTCTTTTAGCTAACACTTCGTCTAAATCTATATCACCTACTACTGCTCTTAAAGTAGTTGTAGCAATTCCTATAGCTGCTCCTCTAAAGTCACTAACTTCAAGTACACTTCTAGTTGGTTCAATGACTTTAAAGTATATCAAGAAGTCGATATCGACAGGAGCATTATCTTTGGTTATACAAGTTTGTCTCTCAACTTCTATATAGCTCTCTCTTAAATCTATAACTACTCCCCTGTCTATTAGTGGAATTAGAAAGACTAGACCAGGTCCTTTAACTCCAATAGCTCTTCCGAGTCTAAATATTAGTAACCTTTGATATTCTGGTATTATTTTTATGCTAGCAGCTAATATCGACAGTATAAATATAGCGACGAATGCAAGTATTATTAGCTCAATTGTTATACCAATCCCCTCTATTTCTAAGAACTTTAAGAGTAATATAGATAACTGTGTAATCATTTATTCACCAAAGTATTAATTGTCCCTCAAACTTAAGTAGTTATCTATACATCCAGCTATAGTTCTTAAAATTGTTTGTCTCTTTTTATTTATTAAGCCTCTTTTACAAACAATATACCATCTTTGTATTCAACAACCACCACTCTCTCACCGGGTTTTATTTCGCCTTCTATGGAGAAGGCGCTCCAATCTTCTCCTTCAACAAATACTACACCAGGATTCTCTACAGAAACAGTAGTCTTTACTATACCAGTTTTTCCTAGGAGTTTTTCTCTTATAGTCAATCTCTTTAATCTTATAGCTTGACCAGCTTTTATCATTATTAGTAGTAGAAAACCTGAAACTACTCCAATGAATATGCTTGAAGGAAGTACATAGCGCCATGCTTCGATAAATGGCTGTTGCATATAAGTTATGATTATAGCTAATATTAATAGTACAATTCCTCCAGCACCAAAGACTTGAATTCCCGGCTTCTTTAACTCAATAATAATAGCGGTTAGTCCAAGGACTATGAAGGTTAGTGCTAATACGTTAACGCCTATTATTCCAAAGGAGTATAAACTTAAAGCTACAAGCATTCCTCCAATTATCCCCCAGCCTTGGAAACCTGTTACTTTAACTTCTAGAAGTATAAGAAGAATTCCAAGAACTAACATGATTATAGCGATTCCTGGGTCAAACACTAAGCCTATTACCTCGCATAGTAAGTCTCTCCTTAACTCAACTATAGTGACTTCCTCTGGTGCTAAATCCAATCGCCTGAATAACTCATGAAGACTCTCTGCAAATCCCTTAGCTAAGCCAAGTTTAACTAACTCTACTCCAGTAAACCCTCTATTCTTCGTAACCATCTCTTCTAGCAATTTAGCTTTAGTCTCATTTTTGAAGTCAGTCTTGGCTAGTAGTGCTCTAATTCTAGTCTTTACATAATTAACTATCTTCTCATCATAAGGTCTTGGTTGACAAACTCCAAAAATAGAGTCTTTCCCTACATACATTTCATCACATGATAAAGCAATTAAGGCTCCAGCTGAGACTGCCTTTGAGCTTGGGGGTACCCATGCTATTCTCTTGCACGGAGACCTAGCTAATGACTCAATAATCTTATCCATTGAGTAGAGATATCCACCATAGGTGTTAAAAGCTAAGATTAAATATGTAGCCTTTTGCCCGATACAAGCTGATATTCCTCTTCTAATTAGTAATACAGCTCCCTCATCTATTCTCTCATCAATATAAACTATCACTACTGTCTCATTACTTGAAGAGTTAAGTGTTCTCATTGGTACAGTTAAGACTGTAATGCACAGTATTATCATTAAAGCCTCAAATAATAGGTGTAATATCCTCATCAATAAAAATACTGTTAAACTAGATAATAAACTATTCTTGGAACCTCAACTGTTAAGTATAAACATAGCTTTAGTTGTCGAGGTAACATTTAAAAGATGGAGCTTTTGGACGGTTATATACCTTGATTATTTGCGAAAAAAGTATCAGGTAGCATATGATTTGGTTAAAAAGTCGTGACAGTACTTTTTCAGAAGCTTATACTAAACCTCATATTAATACTAGAGCGTTTAGAGACATGTGTAATTGAGGGAATTCAAGAGTTACAAAAACTATTAGATACATCTAAATGAAGTGTATCTGGATGCTTAAGTTTGTACTTTACTAGCAGCTTTGTTGCCTAAATTAAGGTATAGATATGTAAGAAAGAAACATAGATTAGTTTATCAAGAATGAGTACATCAGTGTAAGGCTTGTACTTAGTTAATATTTCTATGTAGAGATTCTCGTACAGGATCTATCTCGATAGCCATTATAGTTCTAACGACTTTAAGACAGAGCAATTTATGTGGGATAAATTTTATTTGTAGGTTCCACTATTGATTTTATGTGGGACTATGTATGCTAGAGTTCGAGTTGATGACAAGGGTAGGATAGTCCTACCTAAAGAGTTCAGGAAGGCTCTTGATGTTAAGGAGGGTGATGAGCTAATCATAACGCTTAAGGGTAGTAGGATTGTTATCGAGAAATCTGAAGATCCGTTTAAAGTTCTAGAGGAAGTTCTAGGAGATTTAACGTTTAGTCGTGAACTAAGGAGGATTGCTGAGAAGGAGGCACTGAAAGAGGTAGAAGGAGGTTAGTTACTATGTTAAAGATTCTCGTAGAAACAGGCTTCTTGCTAGCTCTTAATCCTAGGGATAAGCATCATGAGTGGGCTTTAAAGGTTCTTGAGGAGTCAAAGAGAAGGATAAATGTACTACACATATCCCCTATAGCTCCTATAGAGCTCTCCTTGATAATGAAATCTAAAGGATATGATAATAGATCTATAGTACGTGTGTTAAAGGCACTCCATGGCGCCATTAGAAGGTATACAAGGCCATACTATCCTCTACTAAAGTTAGAGCATGTAATTTACGCGACAGAGTTGAGGATGAAGTATCCCGAGCTCACATTCTTCGACTCAATACACACTGCAATAGCAGTGCTCGACAACCTCACATACTACGATCTTGATGAGAGCATAAAAAGCATAATAGATATAGAGCTAAAAGTGAAGTAGATCTTACTATAACTTTATTCAAGAAGAAATCTGTCAATTTATTATCAGGATAACGCTTCAGAGATATGACAAGAGACCACTGCGAATATGTATTAACGTATTCATCGATGGTAAAGTCACGCTCATGATAGCTGATGGAGAGCTGGGCAAACGTACTAGTACTCTAGATAGGAGATCTAAGTTTGTAAACTTTTAGGATCTACTCTAGTGACCAAGTCTATCCTATCGAAATCCCTGTCTGCTGAGACAATATTCCTTAGCCCTTCCCTATTCATTACTACGACGTGTAAAGCATCGTAGGGTGAGATTCTATAGATCTCAGAGAGCTCTATAGCCCTCAGGGTGTCATTAATAGTTACATCTACTACTCTCAGTGGTAGTGATAGAATTCCCTTGATTCGCCTATAGATATCGGGTATTCCATATTTTCTAAGAGCATTAGCCACTTCAAGTATGATTATGCTCGATATTACTGCTCTTATGTCCTTAGCATGGATCATCTTTACTACCTTAGCGCATGACTCGCCATACTTCCTGTCCATTATTATGGAATAGAAAAAGATGTTACTATCAATATAGAATTCATTCTTCGGCAGCTTCCTCTACCTCCTCAACTGGAATATGCCTATTAAATAGAGCCTTATCACCTATGAGTAGCTTAAGTGGTTCCTTAATTCTAAACCTCTTAATGACTATGGTATTTTCGTCCAGAACACTTACCTCAACTATTTCACCTGGATTAAGTCCAATTTTATTCCTAACATCTTTGGGAATTGTTACCTGGTATTTCTCAGTAACCTTAACCCTACCCATTAGTATACCTATACGTATGTAGTATACTAAATAATAAAGCTATCTCCTTTGAGCGCATGATGAAATCAGGGATAAAACTTCTAGAGTATACTAAGGTTAGATCCAGTTTTTACTTGAAAGCGTTTTAACGTTGATCTTCTCGGCTATTTCCCTTAACCTCTTGTCATCTGTAACTAAGACCTTATCTAATTCTTTAGCTACATTAAGGTACGCTGCATCATAATATGTGATGTTTAACTTACTTGCTATGAAGAAAGTATTAATACTAAAACTTACATCCTCTATGTGAATTACCTTCATTAAACCAAGCATTGAGTACATAAACCTTAACGTTTTAACAACCTCTTCAACACTAACTCTCTTATACAGGTTACACTCTTTCCAAAGAGCATTTCCAATTTCATAGTACGCCAATGAAACCGTAATATTTCCCTTTAAAACATCAATAACCCCATCGGCAAGGGCCCTCGTCAGATTGAGGAGGCTACACGAGTCAAAGACATAGCTCACCGTTGTTCCCTCGTTTCACGTATAGCCTTCACAATTTCAGCTTGTGGAATTTTCCTCAAGACCTGGCTAGCCTCCTTAGCCATCTTCCTTAACAGTTCTTCCTCTCTCAGCTTAACTTCCCTCTCAATAGCTACCCTAATTAAACGGCTTATATTGATATTTAACTCCCTCGCACGCCTTCTAAGGTCTTCAGGTATCTTAGCGGAAACCGTAACGTACTTTCCCATACTAACACCAAATGTATTACCATTTAGGTAGTATATAAATGTGACTACCTAAGATTCTGTTAACCTATTATTAGTGAAACGTTATATAATTTATCGCCTAGGTGCGAAAGCACCGAAACAAAGTGGAGAGTTGTGAGCCCACAGGTTTTCACGTTTAATCAATTATTTCCAATAGTAATACTTCAAGCTTTTTCAGTCTTCTCTCCTGTATAGATTCTTACTTCATCAAATAATCTACTACTTCGTACTTATTATATCCTCTGATCTATGTTCTTATGTTGAAAAGATTCAAAGAATAGGATAAAAGTACTGCTGAAAAATTACTTTATAGGGATTTAGGATGAAGCCATGGTTCTAAGTATGCTTGACCAATTTTAAGTTTTTTGATAAATTTGATATACTTCTCATAGAGCTCTTTAGCTATGTCTTTGTGAATTTCTAATATATTATTTTCCTGCCTAGGATCTTTTCTCAAATTATAGAGTTCACTCTCAATTTTACCAAATGGCTTTAATTTTCTAGGAATTCCGTCTACAATCATAGTATATTCAACTTTTTCTAGTTCTTTAGGTACTTTTTCCGAGGCTAAGATCAATGACCACTCATCTGAAGTTATAGTAACTCTTAATCCAGCTTTTACTCCTCTTATCAACGAGGGAGTCGATATGGCTATATCTCTTATCTCATCGACTTTTCCCTCTATGAGCGGTACTAAGCTCTCCCCCTGTACTCTATTTACTTTCCCTAGACCAGCTAAATCTAAGATTGTGGCTGTTATATCAGGAGTTTGAACCAAAGCATCTATTTCTCTCTCCTCCCATCCTAGCTTTTCTGCAGGCCTTATCATTAAGGGAACATGACATATCTCTTCGTAGAGTGGTATAAGACCATGATATTCACCTACAATTATAGATTTACCTACTAAGCCTTTCTCTCCTAGCATAAAACCATGATCGCTTGTAAAAATTAAGGTGGTATTTTCAAAAAGTCCCAGTTCTTCGATCTTTTTTATTAATAATCCAATCCATTTATCTACTAGCATAGCCTCTGCAGCATACAGTGCTCTTATGTGCTCTAACTCTCTATCACTCAAGTATTCTCTCGGTCCGTATACTGGATATACGACTTCTTCACCCTCATAACCTGGGTCATAAATATCGATATACCACTTGGGAGGATCCCATGGTTCATGAGGATCAAAGAAATCTACGTATAAGAAGAACTTTCTATCGTAATTTTCCTCAAGCCACCTCATAGCTTCTCTTGCTGTTCTAGCGGGAATCCAGTCTTCTTCGAATACTCTGTGATAATTATTTCTTATATGTTGAATGAGAGTGTTAATATTTCTAATTTTCTCTGGGCTACAAGGTAGAGGGACATTTTTAGGCGATGTTTTATATCTATCATTCTCTTGACCTCTAATCCATACCCAACCATCAAATCCTCTATCAAAATGATAGCCATCTTTTACTATATGAGGAGTATCGACTACCATCATGCTTACATAGTCTCTTTTTCTAAGGTATTCAGGTAGTGTAATTTCATCACTTGGTAAGGGAGACCAATCATAATAAGTAAAAGTAAAACGTCCTGTCAACAGGTCAAGCCTATTTGGTACTGTAGGAAATGATGCATGATAGGCTCTAGTGAAGGTGATAGATTCCCTACATAACTCATTTAAATAAGGCATTTTAGCTTTCACACCATTTCGAACTTCAAATCTCTCGTTAAGCAAATCCCATCTAAAAGTATCCGAAACTATTAATACGAAATTTAGATCCATAGTTTCACACCTAGGCTAACTAGAATAAGTTGTATTTAAAATTTAAATAAGGTTATTTGCTCATGCTTCATATTAACTTTATAGCTGGAGCTCAGGAAAGATAGATTAAAGACCTACTAATACGATATCTTTTATACTTTGGCTCTGAAATATTCTTATGATTAAAGCTTTTATTATGAAGAAGTACCTAAAGTATGACTATATAACTGGTGATGAGATATGGATGACAAGTCTGAAAAATTGAACGTGATCTTCTTCTCTCCGGACACTGTCAGAAGAGATCATCTGAGTTGCTATGGTTATAATAGGAAAACATCACCGAACCTTGATAGATTAGCCAAAGAAGGTGTTCTCTTCATGGATCATGTCGCGAATAGTGGCTGGACTCTACCTCAATATATGACCATGCATACCGGACTCTATCCTCTAACACATCGAATGACGCTACTTAAGTATAATCCCCCACTCTCACCAAGGATACCTACTATTGCGGAGATTCTGAAGAGGTATGGATATGTGACAAAAGCATTTACGAGTAGCAATAGATACCTTCATCCTAGCCTGGGCTATGGTAGAGGATATGATGATTATTTTTGGGGTTATGGGTACGATCGAGCCTCAGAAAGGATAATCAATGATGTGATCAGATGGTTGGATAAGTACGGAAGGCGAAAGAAATTCTTTATCTTCATTCATGATAATGATACTCATGAGCCATTTAACCCTCCAGAACCCTTTGATGATATGTGGGGTGAAGAATATATCGATAAATATGACGGTGAGATTAGCTATGTAGACTACCATTTCGGCAGATTACTTGATAAACTTGAAGATCTTGATATAAAAGATAACACACTAGTCATATATACATCAGATCATGGTACTGAATTTTGGGAACATGGGTTCTTGGAGAAGAAAGTGAATCTGTATAATGAGATCCTACATGTCCCACTCGTAATGTCATGTCCCTCTCTACTGCCGGAGGGGAAGACTATTCATGGACTGATAGCTACAGTCGATATTATGCCTACAATTCTGGATATTCTGGATATACCTATGAAGAATACTCTTCAGGGTAAAAGCTACTTACCCCTCATTAGAGGAGATCCCGACTTTAAGCCTCGAAGTATGGTATTCAGTCATACTGAGCACAATACTAGACTAGGAAATGTCTATCAACCAAGCTTCGAGCACCTATCGGTTCATACGAAAGATTACAAGTTTATACGAGCTAAGATTCTCCTTCCATTCGACGAGAGATTCTTTGAGATAAAAATGGAGGGAGGAGGGAACTGGATTACGCGATTCAAAGCTCTTGCTAGAAGAATAGGGATGGATCCATCTAAGATCCGCCAAGGAACAGTTTTCCGTGAGCTCTACGACTTAAGAAATGACCCAAGAGAACAGCGTAATATTATAAATGAGAAATGGGAGATAGCCGCCGAGCTTGAGAGAAGATTAGATTCATGGGTTGAAGAGACAAGAAGACTCGGAAATATGCTGACACCGATCATCCAGAAGGTCTATATACCAGAAGAGAGGATTACTCATCGAAGGCCAGCAAAGAGGATTATCCCAAAGTGTCCAGTACCTATTCGTGTAAATACTGGTGGAGGCGATTACATCGACAGTAGAGGCTTCAAGTGGCTTGCAGACAGACCCTACAGCTTTGGGAAGTGGGGATACGTAACAAACACCTATACTGATGTATTAATCGTCAAGAAGAAGATCTGGAATACTAATGATCCGACAATCTATCAATCTCAACGTTTCGGACAGAGCTTTTCCTATCTCTTTAATGTGCCCAATGGCAAATATGAGGTTACCTTACATTTCGCTGAGACTATTATGGATGTCGGTGGAATAGAATTCTTCAACGTTTACATTCAAGATAATCCTGTTTTAACGAGC
>Ga0190308_1000207_pt1 | contig 19950 bp, 17 predicted proteins | sample 48700756_MG_FD_165050 | JGI IMG/M metagenome (GOLD analysis project Ga0190308, IMG submission 165050) | Hydrothermal vent sediment bacterial communities from Southern Trench, Guaymas Basin, Mexico - 4870-07-5-6_MG | ecosystem: Environmental > Aquatic > Marine > Hydrothermal vents > Sediment ...
AACTAAATTAATATTATTTATTATTATAACAATGTTATATATAAATTTTATAGATGGAAAAAATAATAAGACTTAAAAATAATGAGAAATAAAATCAGCTATCTAGATTAATTCGAGTTCTTTCAAGAGACTTCTTATATTATCTTCGACTTCAAGAGGTTCAGTTGTTATTGGTGGTCTAGAAACGGGTTTTATCGGGCTTCCAATTATCTTATGAACAGTTTTGATTGCGGATGGAAAAGAAGATGCATATGAGTAGACTTTTACTAACTTAGCTAGTTTCTTATGTAATTGAAACGCTTTACCGTAATCTCCTTTATTGAAGGATTCGTATAGCTCCACATGTATTTGTGGCGCGAAATTAGCGCAAGCCATTATTCCGCCATCACCGCCCATTATTAGAGTGTAAAGGAACATGTTATCTAGCCCAGTTAGTACCGAGAAATCTTTCCTTATAGTTTTCATGGTGAGTATTAAGTCGTGGAGGTAAGTGGCGCTATCATATGTGACTTTAGCTCCAGCGATACTATCATATTCCTTAGCTAGCTTCTCATAGGTTTTAACTGGGATGGGGTTTCCCGTTAGTGAGGGTATATTGTAAACTATTATTGGTATGGAAAGTTTCTGAGCGATCAGTGAGAAGTGCTCAAACATTTGTTTGTCATTGAGTTTAAAGAAGAATGGTGGAGTCGTGATAACCCCATCAACCCCTAAGTCCTCCATCTTCTTACCTAGTTCAATGCATTCTAGAGTAGAGTTAGAGCTTATTCCTGGAATTATCTTAACTTTACCATTAGCGGCATCCATAACTGTCTCAACTATCTTAATACCCTCATCGGGCTTTAAGTGAACGAATTCGCCCGTAGTGGAATAAGGGAATAAGCCATGTACTCCATTTTTAACTAGGAAAGTAGTTAACCATCTTAGCCCCTCAAAATCTATAGAGAAATCATGTTTAAATGGCGTTATCATGGGTACTATAACTCCCTTAAACATTCTAACGACCCTTCAAAAATCATACTCATAATTTTTGTTATAAACAAAGTATATATAAATTAGTACATATCTAAATTAAATGTAAAATACATAAAGGCTTATTGTAAGAACATTATTTTATAAAATAGAATATATAATACAGATAAAAATTGTCTATATTACATATAGATATTTCAAGCGACTATAGATTATTTCCCTGAGAAATTCATTAGTTTCTAAAGATTTTAAGGGACTTACTAATGCAGATTGATATCAGTATTGTCATAAGAGCGATGAACTCAATAATATTCCTTGCTATATTTATTATTTCGCTAATTAAGCTAATTAACCAATTCAAGATATTTAGGGTTAGGACAGCAATTTTGCTTGGTTTCTTATTAATACAGGGCATAGCTATTCTAATTATTAAAAGAATGCTCTACATATTCACTGATCTCGAATTAAATTTACTCCTATTTAAGTTATACTTCCTATTAATTCTCTTAACAATGTTTGTTAGCGTAATGTTTTATGAGGATGTTTACGAGGGACATTATAATCCCATACTGCTCAGCGTTCTTGCGTTCCTACTAGGTTTCAACATATATTATTATAGTTCCTACGGAATCATGTACATCTATGCTGCGGAGGGATTGAGACTAGATATAATAGTTCAGCATCACTTATTAATCTACGATATCTTGGCAGCTGGATCATCATCGTACTTTGGTATGTTAATTTATTTAAGAGGTAGAAAGAAATTCTCTTCAACAATATTTAAGCAAATTATTCACGTTTTTGGGTTCCTCACTTTCCTGAACACCTTTGCCATCATTTTATTCACGATCTGTTTCTTTGAGATCAAATTCTACTACCAGATAAGATCATTCATTAGGTCAATTTTTATAACTTATTTCATCACTCTCTCAATAGTTACTATATGGAGACCTGGATTTTATCTTGTTAATGCTTTTAACGCTTATTACTTTGTTGTATATGACCGTTACAGTGGGTTACCAATATACATAAAGAATTACGTTAAGGAGAAGAGGCCACTTGAACTTCTAAGTAACCTATTAACCGCTCTAGAGCATCTATCAGACGAAATCATAAAAACAAAGGTAAGTTACATTGTAACGGGCAAGCACGTAATTGTTCTGGAATCAATCAATAATCTGGGCGCATCTGTAGCTGTTGAGAAGTATCATCCCAACGTATCCAAGTTACTAAAACTTTTCCTAAAAAACGTAAAGAAAGCCATAGAGAAGCGATCAGACCTCAGCAAAATATTTGATGTAGGGATAGTTTTCGGGGATGATGTAAAAAAGGAGGTAGAAAAAGAGGTTAGTAAGGTATTAAGTTATATTCTTCCATAAACCAATTTTTCTAAGGAGTCTGAGGATACAGTTTAACGGTATACGCGACCCATGCCTGTAGATCTATATCCCATCGAGCATTTATCTCTACTCTATCCCCCTCCTTAGCTAATACAGCATTATAGAAGTCTTGTTTAGTAGCAACTTTACTCTCTAACACAACTACGATAAGCATTTCACCTGTCTCATTAAGTACACTCATTATTATTGCATACTCATTATCAGGTCTTAGTAGAGCCCAATCTTTTCTAATAACTGTGCCATTTATGAAAGTAGTTGTTAAGGTTGTTTGATTTCCCCCAAGCCAACCCTTGTATGATGCCTCTATATTCTCGAACAATCGATCCATAAATATATCATGAGACTCGCCATAAACATATTGAACAAATCCAAGTATTCTTGGGTTAGATGCATCTACCCAAGCTACACCCAATGGTTTATCTGCGCCAGGGAGTTTCTGTGCAACTAATGCAACCCAAATCAGGAATACATAGCCAAATACTTCAACCTTATAGAGCTTAGGATATCTCACCGATGCAGCATAAGATAATTTCTCACTGAGCAATTTTTGCATTGCTTCTAGTGCATTACTAGGTGTATTAACACCTCTGACGACGCCTCCTATCCCTCTATAAAATCTCAGATCAAATAATTTTAGAGAAGAATTTATTAAAATCCAAACCGCAACTGATTCCTCTCCACCAGTTGTTCTAACAGCTAGATAAAAATCTCTACCAAAAGTATGATTAAGCAAGAAGTGATGCGAGGAGTGGTAGAATTCTTCTTCAAGCACCTCCTGCACATCTTGAGAAGCAGGTATCCAAATAAATCCTCGAGCAAAATAATCCTTCTCATTGTTTCTAAATGTGGAACCAACATTTAGTATAACTGATTCAAGGGCAAACCTAGACACTACTTGTGGAACAATGCCATTAGCCATGTACCAGTCATAGATTTTATAATCTCCATTAGCACCAATAATGAGGACTTTATAAGGCTCCCTGATACCCCAATAAGAATACTTATCAACTAAAACGACCCATGCGGGACTAGAGGTAACTGGACTTGGATCAACTAAGTAAAACTCACCAATCAAGCCATCTGGAATGATTTTCTTAACAAAGAAATTTAAGTCATGTGACCCAAATAATCCAGGAGCAATAACCATTTTCTTTTCAACAAATTTCATTGATTCGAAAGTAGGTGTGTCGAGATGAATGTATAGGTATCCTACAACATAGTTTATCTCACTTGTATAGGAGAACGAATAGTAAACTGGCAGTATCCAAGCTGGTTTACCATCAATCAAACCAATATTCTCGTACTCATAACCAACCCTAAGCTGGAAATCACCTATTTTTGGTAATCGATAAGATGATGCAAAATCCCTCGCTAAATCCCTATCAACTAGCCTAATATTATAGATATCTATTGGAAATTCAGTGGCGTTAATATCTACACTAAATGATAAACCACTACTCCAAGCATCATCAGCTTTGCCCCTTAACTCTAATGGTTGGATGCTCTGACCAAACATAGATAGTATAATTAGTAGAGAAAGCAGCATAGCTCTAAAATGCCTACTACTTAATCTTATTCCAAGACCATTAATAAGCTTGAATAAAAGTAATGTTGCTGCCCCCATAGGTATTAGGATGAAGATATATCCCTCAAGCGTAGCCCCAGCAATGCCAATTGAGCTAATAATTCCTATCATAAAGAGGTATGACGCAAAGAAACCAAATAAGTATATTAATTGCCTCGAAGATAAATTAGAAACATATGTACCAATAAGAAAGAAGAAGGATACAATTATTATGAAGAATCCTATACTATAAACAGTCTGGACCAAGATACTCAAGTAAGGAATAGTTAATGATACCGGTAGATATATTGTAGCATAAATTATGATGAAAATAATGTTAAATAAGAATGCTAAGTGCATGAAATTAGTTCTAAGATGTGCTCCTAATCGAACAATAGTGAAGTAATTAAAGCTTGCTGGTCTCTCCACAATTTCTGATATTACTTTGAAAAGGTATAATAAGATAGTAGACCATGGAATAATGAATAATACCCTAACAAGAATAATTGATAATGGTATGAATAATTCTCCACCAATTATTAACATAGTCAAGTAATCCCATAGATATAAGACCAACACTAGTAGATAGAATAACATGATAGTAATCGTCTTAAATCCATAAACAGGATTTAGTCTGTGATAAGCATAATAAAATGGGATTCCTAGGATAAATAGTGGTATAAATATATAAAAGAATATCATCAAAGACTCCTCTTACCACGCTTATCTTAGAAATTAGGAATAAAGTTTTTTTAAAGATAGTTGATTATATATCTACGAGACATAATTTTACATTTATGTTGGATACATGATCAGGATAATGATTTTTAAATTGGTTAATTGGTGCCATTGAGTGTAATGTGTTTGAGAATATCTATAATTTTTTAGCTTAAAACTTATCTACGATTTTTCTTTATTATTTAGAATCTCTTATTTTTTTAAATATCATGATTTTTTATAGAAAAAATTTAAATTTAAAATAACATTTTCGTATAACGCACACTATTTTACTAATTTTTATGTATAACGGTGTAATTAAAATGCTAGGAGGCTATATGGGTAAAATCCTGGAAGTAAATCTTTCTGATAGAACCTATAAAGTAACGCCGATAGATGAGAATGTTGCTAGAAAATATTTAGGTGGAAAAGGATATGCTCTCTGGATACTCTATAATGACTTAAAGAAATTAGAGTTAGAAGGTGTAGCACCAAAAGATATCGATCCACTTGGACCCGAGAACACACTCATATTTGCCACAGGACCAGCCACAGGAACAGCTTTTCCGAGCAGTGGAAGATACCATGTAATGGCGCTTAGATCACCGTTAACTGGAAGTATCGCGAGTGCAAACTCGGGAGGCGAATTTGGACCGCATCTAAAATTTGCTGGCTATGACATGATTGTTATCAGAGGAAAATCTGATACACCTGTATACATAAGTATTATAAATGGCGAAGTTACTATTCATGATGCCTCAGATTTATGGGGCAAAACAGTATTTGATACTGTTAGAATACTTAAGGAGAGGCATGGAGATAACAATGCAAGCGTAGCATGTATTGGACCCGCAGGAGAAAACCAAGTATTAATAGCAGCTATTATGAATGATGAGCATAGAGCTGCAGGTAGAACCGGTGTAGGTGCTGTAATGGGATCGAAGAAATTGAAAGCTATTTATGTGAGAGGTAATCAAAAACCACCAGTAGCAAAATTAGAGGAGTTCCGTGAGAAAACAGCAAAGTGGCTACGTGTAATTAAAGAGAATAGCGTGACTGGTGAGGGACTACCTAAGTATGGTACAGCAATTCTAGTGAATATCATTAATGGTATTGGTTCACTACCCTACAAGAACTGGCAGGGAGCGTACCATTCAGAAGCAGATAAGATAAGTGGCGAAACAATGGAGCAAAAATATCTAATCAATAGAAGGCCGTGCTGGGGCTGTGCCATAGGATGTGGTAGAGTAACAAAAGTAGAATCTGGACCATTCCAAATACTGTATTCAGAAGGACCAGAGTACGAGTCAATATGGGCATTAGGTCAAGATACTGGAGTACATAATCTCGAAGCTATAATAAAAGCAAATCATTACTGCGATGAATTAGGTTTAGATACAATATCAATGGGATCAACTATTGCGGCTGCGATGGAACTTTATGAGAAAGGTTATATACCAAAAGAGGATCTTCAAGGTCTTGATCTCAGATTTGGTAATGCGGCAGCGCTTGTAGAGGCGGTGTGGAGAACAGCATATAAATCTGGTTTCGGTAAGTATCTTGCGTTGGGCTCGAAGAGGTTAGCTGAGCTATATGGTGCGCCAGAGTTATCTATGAGCGTGAAGGGATTAGAGATGCCCGCTTACGATCCTAGAGGAATAAAAGGTATAGGACTTAACTATGCTACTGCTAATAGAGGTGGCTGTCACGTAACTGGATACACAGTTTCACCAGAGGTACTAGGTATACCTGAACAAATCGATAGGTTGTCATATGAGGGTAAAGCGAAATGGGTTAAGATCTTCCAAGATTTCACGAGTGTAGTTAATTCTACGGTTAATTGTTTATTCGTGACATTTGCATTGGGAGCAGATGCATATGCAGATATGTTATCGAGTTTAATCGGATGGGACTTAACAACTGAAGAAATTATGACGATAGGGGAGAGAATCTATAATCTTGAGAGATGGATGATGGCAAAATACGGATTTAGCAAGAAGGACGATAGATTACCGAAGAGGCTTCTTTATGAACCATTACCAGACGGCCCATCAAAAGGCGAAGTTATGAAACCAGAAGAATTCGAGAAGATTCTTGAAGAATACTATAAGTTAAGAGGATGGGTTGACGGTGTCCCAACTAAAGAGAAGTTAAAGGAGCTTGGTATTAATATTTAAACATTTAATTATTTTTTAACCTCCTCCCGCGGGTGGAAAAACATCTACTCTATCTCCGTCTTTCACTTTTGTTTCTAGCCCCTCAAGATGTACGACGTTTCTCCCATTCAGCAATATTACTAGTCTTGGTCCTTTCTCTCTATTGTAGAAACTGATTATTTTGTTGTATACTTCTTCACTAATTTCTCTTTTAATTGCTTCTAAAACATCAATAACTCTTGCATCATCATTATCTAGATTAACTATAAGCTCTTTTCTACCAACTAGTTCTCTTAATAATGCGTAGAACCTTAATGTCACTTGCATTTTTTTCAGCCATGCTATTAACTATACTTTCATTAAATATATTATTCTTAAGATTTAAATATATTATGAGTCGATTTCTTTTATTTCACATGCGTCAATTGTAATAAATAGTAATTTTTTTGGATTAAATAATTCTTTAAACGTATTTGACAAGGAGATTTGAATGAATTTTCCTAAAATACTTCAGATAGAGCCGACCAATCACTGTAATTTTAGTTGTATAATGTGCATGAGGAATTTCTTTAGAGCTAATTTAAGGCACATTAATATGGACTTATACAAAAAAATTCTTGAGGAGTCTGTTGGAAGAGTTAAGAAACTAAATTTATATGGGCAGGGAGAGCCGCTAGTGAACCCGAATTTTATCGAGATGGTGCGTTTAGCTAGAGAGAAACTTGGTTCTGATGTAGAATTATTCTTCTCTACGAACGGATCATTATTTAATCCTAGGATTGCAGATAAATTATTAATTGATTTGAAAGTTAATGATATTTCTTTTTCAGTTGATACAACAGATTTCGCTAAATTAGAGAAGATTAGATTAGGGGCTGATGGTCAAGTAATATTTAATAACTTGAAATACGTTGCTAATCTAAAGAGATCAAATGAACTAGATTTTAAGCTAGGTGTTGAAGTAGTTTTAATGAAGTCAAATATTAAGGATCTACCAGACTTAGTTAGAAATATGGGGGAGCTTGGAGTTAATTACATAGTAGTTTCCCAAATGATTCCTTATACAGAGCAGTACGCAAAAGACCTTGTATACTTAACAGCTAGTAGGGAAATTATTGATTTAATAGGCGATATTAGAACTCTTAATTGGGAAATGGTTAGAAGAGCTGTTTATGAAAGCTATTCATTTATCTATGGTCAGAATATAGATAGAAGTAGTGAATTAAGTCTTAAAGAAATATGGAACAGAGCTAAAAAATTCGACCTAGAGGTTAATTTGCCTCTGCTTATAGAGAATAAAGACCTAATAAGATTGATTCGTCAGGGAGAAGAAAGTTTTAAAGAAGCAAGAGAAATAGCTAGAGAATACGGAATTAATCTGGATTTACCTAATATATTTCCCAATAGTAAGGATAGAGAATGTCCTTATGTAGAGAAGGAAGCTATGGTTATTCGTTCTGATGGTAAAGTAGTCCCATGCTTCAACTTTATTTATACTCATCCAATATACGTGAATAATCACTATAGAATAGATCAAGAAGTAGTTTTTGGTGACATTAATCATCAAACTATCAGCGAAATATGGAATTCGGAAAGATATGTCGAGTTCCGTAGAAAGCTAAGAAATATGCAGAAAAATGTTCCTTGGTGTGGTGATTGTCCGTACTCAACTTTAGGCTGCTGGTTCACTAAGAACAACAAAATGGATTGTTATGGTAATGAGCCTTCCTGCTCTGAATGTTTATATAGCGTAAATATAGCTAAATGTATAATATAAAATAATCGGAATTAATGTTTTTACTTTTAAGAAAAAAACTTGTGAAGTTTTTTTCATATTTTTTTGCTATAACTTATAATTCATTCCTATCTCTCTAAGTGTGTTCATACCAGTATAAAGTGTTTTTTGTATTAAGTGAAGAGCATAAAGCAATTGGATGTTTTCATGAGCGTCTTTAATGCTTCCTAGAGCATTAAACAATAAATGTGCAAGGCTCCATAATATAAAAGACATAATTGATGTTATCTTAGCTGGTTTTCTCATACCTAAACCAAATAAAGAGGACTGAATATCGAAGAGTTCTTTGTCAATTTTTCCTAGTTTCATTGAACGTGTAACACTAAAAGCTCTTTTATTTATGAACCTAATATATTTCTCAGGATTAAATGTGTTTACGTAAACATAGTTACCGATTTTACCTATACTACTAGCTCCAATTCCAATGAAATCATAGTACTCAGTAATGTATTCATCAATTAGTTGCTGACCTTTACTAATCTTGCTCATACACCATGGAGTATCTGGTTTATAGCCAAATCTTAAACTAGTTAATAGTAAAGCGCTATATAGTTCAAGTTCTCTTGATATTGGGAGAGACACGTAATCTGGCATGACCTTGCTCTTCATAGGTGGCGGCATAATCGGATAAAAAGTTACCTGATCAACACCAAGCTTAAATGACTCTACTGCATCATGAATGATAGAGTTCACTGTATCACCAGGGATGCCCCAAACCATATCGATATTCACTGTATCAAACTTGCCTAATGCCTCCTTTATAATCCTCTTATTCTCTTCAACAGGGAGCGAGAACCTACCCATTTTTCTTAATCTCCAATCCTGAAAACTTTGGATACCAATACTTAATCTCTTAATTCCAAGTGACTTAAGAACATCAATACCTTCATTAACTAATGTTCTAGGGTTTGATTCCACAGTTATTGGAGCATTCCCAAAATGAGATCTAACAGTATCAATTAACTCTCCAAGAACATTGATATCTATCGTTGGTGTACCTCCACCGAAATAAATTGAACCAATGGAAGTTCGATCTAGTTTAGAGTGATACCACTGGATCTCCTCTACCATTGCACTTGCATAATCTAATAATTCTGATCTCTTTTTCAATGGATACCTAACAAAACAACAAAACCTACACAAAGGCTCTAAGCAATATGGGATATGCAAATATAACGCTACATACTTATGTCCCATAGATTCAATATATTTTCTATGCAGATCCAGATTAGGTTGTGATAAGATAAGTCTTGATACAAAACTTTTTGAAAAAAACTTTGTAGCAAATGATAAAACAGAGTAAAATGACATTATATAGGCCTCTGATAGCGGGTTAATGAAGCAATGAACTAGATCTACTTGATTAATCAATATTAATACGCTTTATTATTTTTATTCCTAATTTAAAAAATTATACAAAATTTAGTTGTGAGATTTTATATTCCTAGATTAGAATTGTGTATAATCATTAAATTAGTGGTTAATTTTTAACACATTAAAAAGAGAAATATTTAAAAAACACCCCAACGCACTAGAGGAATTATTTTTATCTCACATGATTTACTAATGACATAATCTAATTTCTTAGCCATACCATTAACTAAAATAGCATAATTATGTAATATCTCCTTGAGCTTAATTTTCCTATTATTTAGTACTTTCTCTAATAAATCTTTGATCTTAATTGGATTGTGCAATTCGATTAATTCCTCTATCTTCCCCTATTTCTCTAGCTAAGTCACCATAGAATCTAATCTTAACTAACATAGGTATTCACTAGATGTTTAATCTTTCCTTGATTCTCTCTAATTCTCTTTTAGCTTCACTAAGACCTAGTTCATCAAGTATTTCTGGCTTAGGTAAACCATATTCATCATAACCAATCTCATTATAGTACTTTATTCTAAATTCCTTAACTTCTTCCTTACTGATGGTTGCGCCCTTGTGTGGACCAGAGGGTAAAGGTTCATAGAATCTTGGTGGATTATCATCATGTATTCTTGGGTCCCAATAAACATCAGGCCCACCTAATAACAGTAGTATTCTTTGTAAATGTAATATTCTTAAACCAATGTTATTGACCCAATCATCAACACTTATACCCCATCCAGTAACAGCATTAGTGAATTCAATTAAGTTTTCAAATCCTATCCACGAAGTGAATGAACAAATTACAGCGGAATCATCAAATATCGCTTCTAGCTCCCCAATTGGACTCTTAGCAGGTAAATCAGCGACTGAAGTATGATCCCCGCCCTGAACAGAAACTACGTAGGATAAAGGACCAGTGTAATCGAGCTTGCTTCTTACACCATGAGCGCCAACACCAATGCCCTTCACTTGAACAGCATATTTCAATAAATCCTCACCCTTTAGCTCACTTAACTTAACTGCAGCTCTATAAGTACCCTCAGCTAAAATATCTCCTATGCCTTCTCGATTAACAATTTTTTCAATGAGTTTAGCAAATGCCTTGGCGTCACCCCACTTCAAATCAATTCCCAATTCATCCATACTTAATATTCCTTTCTCAATAAGCTCAGCAACGAAACCAAGAACATTACCTGTATTAATCCCATCTAATCCATTCTCATCTACTAGCCATGATAGATACACTATTTTCTCGGGCTTAAATATTCCTAGATTAGTACCCATGTATGCTTGTAATTCATAATCTGGTGCATCACTAAAAGCACCCTTATATTCCCCATACTTAATATATGATAGCTTCATACATGTTATTGGGCAACCATAATCTCCCCAAAATCTCTTCACCCAAGTTCTATTATCGAAGTTAACAACACTTATCTCAGGATTATTATGCCACTCTTCCTGCCAATTCCTAATAGGTTCACTAGAGCTAACAGCACCAACATTATAACCTCCAGATCCCGTACCCCAAGTCCTAAAGGTAGTCGCGTTAAATAATTTTCTATATATTTCCTTTAACAAAGACTTCAATTTCTCAATATCTGCAACGTGGGGTAAAGGTCCATTACCCTTAACAACTATTGCTTTTAATTTTTTCGAACCCATAACCGCACCGTAGCCGCCATAACCAGCAGCATGAACATATTTAGCCATTATTGAAGCGAATCTCACTAAATTTTCTCCTCCAGGACCAATATACATTATAGCAGGCTCTTTAGGAATTCCTTTGCCTTTTTCAAGTTCTAATAGTAAATTATGAGTCTCTTTAGTTAAGTCAGGTAAAAATTCTGAACCCTTTTTGCCCCAATATTTCGAAGCGTCTCTAAGCTCTATGTGTTCATCACTAACAAACAAATATACGGGTTTATCGCTACGGTTTCTAAAGATAATTCCGTCGTACCCAGCAGCCTTTAACTCAATGCCTACTTCGCTAGATAAGACAGAACCAACTACACCACATGATTCAGGAGATTTAGACACAACAGCAGTTTTCATACCAGGATAATAACCTGTTAAAGGTCCAGTTAAGACAAGTAAAAGGTTTTCTGGACTCAATGGATCTATTTGCTCCCATTTATTTCCAAGCTCACTCCATAGTAGGTATGTACCTAAGCCTCTACCACCCATCCATCTGCGGAATATATCTGGCTCAATATCCCGAATCTCAATTCTACCAGAGCTTAAATCAACATCAATTATTTTTCCGTGAAAACCATAATGCATTTAAAACACATCCTTTCCGTAAATCTTTCTTGCTATATCAACGCTCTTTTCTATTGGAGACTTAGCAAAAGTCTTATAAACAGCTCTATATCTCCCCTTAACAATCTGGAGAGCATTATAACCAGCCTCATGACAAATCTTAACACATTCAGGATCTCCACCACATAGATCACATATCACAACAGCTTTTTTACCTCTTGGAATCCTAGGTATATTCCCTGGACAAGCATCAATACATAGACCACATTGAATACATTTCTCATCATTAACGATTACTGCACCAGTATTATCATCAACAGATAAAGCTTTCGTTGGACAAGCATTAACACAAGGGTAATCGGGACATTGAACACATAGATGAGGAACGTTAGAGGCTGGGATAAGTTCAAAAACTCTTATTCTAGATGCTTCTGGCCAAATAATTCCTTCGTGTCTTAATGAGCAAGCGATCTCGCATAATCTGCATCCAGAACATCTAATTGGATCAACTAAGATCCATATTCGCTCCTTCTCCTCTTTCTTACTTATCATTATCACCTAAAATATTCTTTAAAAAATGAAGTTTGATTAGAATAAGCATTGTACATTAAAAAATTTATTCATATAAGGCCATTATATATCACTAAAAATTGTTAGATAATAAAGAAACTTGAAAAATTACAAATAAATCATCCATAATGGCAATACTAACAATGTAAGTATTAAGATCCCAATAATCATTAATAAGAATCCTATCTTCACCATTTCTCTAAACTTGAAGTACCCGGTGCTGTAAGCAAGCATTGTGGGTGGGGTTCCTATTGGTAAAGCGAAATCAGTACTACTAGCTAAAGCGACAATGACAGCGGGTATAACTGGATTAATACCTAGAGCTGCTCCAAGTGGAATAGCTAAGGGAATAAGTATTACTGCAGAAGCAGTATTGCTTGCGAAAGCGGTTACGATCAAGCTAAGGAAACCAAGTATAAACATCACTATGAATGGGTCTCTTAATGTTAAAACGTTTATAACTATCCACTCACTTATCCCTGAAGAAACCACTAGATTACCAAGAACTATTCCACCGCCAAAGATGAGTAGGGTTTCCCAACTTATCTTGTTAAGATCTTTGGACTCTAGTACATTAGTAGAGAATAGTGAGACACCGGCTAGTAGGGCTATTATTCCTGAAGAAATTCCATGTCCTTTCCATCCTAGAATTGAGAAAGGTAATTTTTGAGTCATCCATAGAGCTATTGTGATGATTAATATAGCAACAGTTATTTTTTCTTCTTTCTTCATGGGTCCAAGTTCCATTAACTGTAATCTAACGGCATCTCTATCTAGAGATTTAATTACAATTTTACCTGATTCTATCTCACTCTTAATATTGAATACCTTATATAAGTAAATAAAAGCTATTACTAGCATCGCCATCGTAAAGGGGAGAGCCAGAAGCATCCAACCAAGGAAACTTAATTCAACACTAGCGATATCTCTTAGCATACTCACTGCAATAGCGTTGGGTGGAGAACCAATTATAGTGCCCATACCGCCAATTGTAGCTGAATATGCGACAGCGAGAATAATTGCTTTCCCATAATTGGATCCCTTGAATTCTTCAATTGATTTAAGTAGAGCTAGCGCTATAGGTATCATTAAGGCAGCTACAGCAGTATTAGACATCCAAAATGATAAGAAAGCTGTTATAATCATTAGAACGAAAATCAATGATGTGGGTGACTTAGTTCTAGCTATCATACTCAATGCTAGCCTTTTATCTAACTTATATTTACTCATAGCTCTAGCTAACAAGAATCCGCCTAGAAACAAAGCTATTACTGGATCAAATAATGGAGCAAGAGCTTCTTTAGGAGTAGTCATCCCTAAGATAACAGCGACAACTGGAACAAGTATTGCTGCTGCAACTAATGGTATTATCTCAGTTAACCACAGAGCAGCAATTAACAAGAACAAGCTCATAGTAAGTTTCGACTTATATCTTAATGCAAATCTAAATGTCAACTCATTCTGATGAATTAGAATTAGGCCTTGCTCTAAATTACCATTAGGCGTCTTAACTACGCTTTCCACATTAACGGGATTAACATCATAAAGAGATTCATTTACATAAAAACGTATAATATAATCAACTTTTACTCCTTGTTTTAACATGTATTTATCAAATCCCATAGCCAAAATAGTTACATTTAATATATTAGATCCCGAACTCAATATAGTTTGATTAATATAAGTTACTTTACTTGCTTCAACTTCTTCTTCATAAACATCAAAACTAAACCTTAAACTGATGTTGAATAATGGATCATGAACAATAATCTTAGCTTGATATGTTCCGGCAATATGACTAGGAGGCGAAAAAGTGTATCCAATAACGCTTAACGTGACTACTACTAGCAATAATATTGTTTTCTTGTTTCCTAGCATAGATATCTCCATTGACTCATTGATCAAATTAATTTAGTATATATGAAGAACTGATGCTAGTAGAATATATAATTATTCTCAAATATTATATATACAATATAAACAAATAGATTGTATTACCTAGATTCATTTTCTTTTTCGTCGCCTACTCGTTCTTTTCTTCGTTTTCTCTTTTTTCAGCTTAAATATTTCTTTCTCAATCTTATTAATAGCATAAATCTTATTGTTAATCACTATAGAATTATCTCCCTGGATCTTCATTAATTCCTCAATAGCATAACTGAGTAACTCAATTTTCTCCTCCTTAGATAATTCATCACAATAAGAAACATGAACTATTAGGTTACGTAAATTTCGCTCTATTGATAACTTGTCCCTACACTCGTAGATGCATTTTTTCAGCGCATTAAGTAAATCAATAAAAATATCTTGACACATCTTGGATCTAGTCCAATTGATTTAAAGATTATAAGAAAAAGGTCGATTTAAATGTATTTAAATTTTTAAATCAACTAATTTGAAGCAAAGAAATGCATTAAGATAAGAATAACTTTTTTGAGATGCTATAGAAGAAAAGTTAGTAAACAAAATTTAATGGATGATCGACCTATAATACATCGAATAATTGAGATTAGCGCTACAGAGAGCTCTTAAGTATCGATATCAATTAAATATTTCTGTAAATATTAGAAAGTGAAATTGACTAGGATGATTCATGAATCTATTTTTTAAATAAATGATATACCTTAATATATTTGCTATTTTACTTATAATCATGAGAAGTGATGTTTATTGAAGATTGGTAGATTCCAAGTTATGGCTGTTCTGCAAGCTGCTAGGGCTTATGTTCTTGGAATGCCATTGTATCTAGCTAAGAGTTGGGGTTTAAATAGAGCAATATTCTATGCAGCAGCTAAGAGGGGTTTTAAGAAAGTAAGGTATCCACGAAGAGAGATCAGGGAACCATCAGAGCTGGTTGGTAAGCCTATATTAAGGCAGAAGAATGTTCAGTTTCTTGGAGACGAAGCTGCTTTCGTTATGGAGGTTGGCGGTAAAATTTATTTTACTATTGGGGGTAAACCACAAACAGAGAGGGATTTTGAGAAGCAGATAGAATCTAGGTTCGGCAAGCTTTTCCCTAAGATCTGGGAGGAAGCTGTAAACATTGTTAAAGAGTTCGAGCCAGAGATCTTATTATCACAAAGAGGATTCTTTAATGAAGTCTATAAGCCATTAAGAGATGAACTTGCAGAGAAATGGTCGGAAATGGTGTCTAGTAGTTCAAGTAGTTAAATAAATGGGCTTTAACATGAGACAGGTTTTTGGTTTTAAGTACGGAGTCGTAGGGGAACTAGATTACATAGATGATAGAGATTTCGTTGCTTTCCCATTATTTAGGAGAAACGGTATTGTTAGCTATTACTTTGAATCTAGAAAGACGCTGAAATTAGAGATGGTAAATAGGGTTATTCTTAGGCCGCGTCTAAATAAGGGTAGGATAAGAGACATCAAAATTAATTTCTTTATTCCTACATCTGATGCACATCAGAAAATATTGAATATAACGAAGAGTCATGACGCGTTAAATATAATCAGAGATGATAATAATAATTCGATTGGAGAATTCAAGCTAAATGTATTACCAGCCAAGAGAACAGAAATTATAGCTGTTAAACAAGTGCTTGAGTTATCACAATTTAAGTTAAATGATTATGGAGTGATAAAATTAGTAACTAGAGAATCCACGGAAAGCAAATATAAACTAAAGAGAGAGATAATTGAGATAGCCGAAAAATTAAGAGCTAATAATGACTTAATGACGCTGATAAATTGCATTAGATTTGTTAAGTCTCGTGTAAAGTACGTTAAAAATTACTTTAGATTAGGAGCATTATTTGCGTTGAAACAAGGTAAAGGGTCTTGTAGTGAGATAACTGATTTATGCGCATCTATTCTTGATGCATTAGGTTATTATGCTAGAGTTGTAATTGGCTATGTTATTGATGGTGGTTTTCATGCATGGCTTGAAGTCCTAAGCAGGAATTATGGTTGGATCCCAATAGATCCTACACTCGGTTTAATAGGTGGAATCGGGTTAAGATGGATAAGAATTTACTCTGAGATAAAACAGAATCAAAGAGTAATTAATTATAATTCTAGGCCGAGAAGACTTAGTGTGTCTCTAGAGTACTATTTAGAGGGAGAGAAACTTGTTTAGCTTTGATAGTGCTTAAACAATATCATGCATAGTTTGCAATTTCTTAAGAATTCTTTTTCCCTATCGATCTCAATATGTTTATTGCAAAAGAATCCCATATAAAGCCATTTAAACATTATTCTTATTAACCTTTGTTTAATATGAAATGCGTCTAAATCATTATTTACTGCTTCTTTCGCCAAAACTGATATATCTTTGCAAATTTGATCGTCTTTGTTTAACTTAATCGTGGTGCCTCTTACACCATTAATATACTTACTTACTAAGCCTCTAGACATATGTAATTTCTCTGAAATCTTTTTTAAGCTTAGTTTGTAATCTTCGTGAAGAATTTGTATTAGACATTTTTTAATACTTGGATAGACGTACTTAGAGATGAAGTCAAGGAGGTTCATTTATTGGCCTCTTTAAAAAATAATTAAATATAAACACCTAATCAATATAATATAAATTTCATTATTTTTTCCTAAATCAGTATTTAAGAATTTAGGGATGATTAATCATGAATACTGATGAAATCATGCAGATTGCACTAGAGATGGCGGGGTTTGATGAAATTCCTCAAGACTCAAGGATATATGTACCAGGTAGAGACATTAATAGAGTTATATTCTCCATAGATCCTGAGCCGTCACTATTCTATCTAGCTAAGAAATTAGACTATGACCTAGTCATTTCACATCACTATACATCAGCTTGCATAGATGCATGGAAGGTTTTCCTTAAGCATGTAGATCAAATGGTCAGTGTTGGTATCCCTAGGGAGGAAGCTGAGAAAGCAGTTAAAGACAAATTGCTTGCACTTAAGATAATTGGTCATGCTAGAAATTATGATTTAGTTGACTCGATAGCGAGAGCATTAAAAATGCCGTTCATGAATATTCATAATCCTCTTGACGAGATTGGGCGAAGAATAATGCAGGAGACGATAGATAAATACGTTAAAGGTAAAGAAAAAGTGGTTGTTAAGGATGTCATCGACGCGCTATATACTCTAAGGGAGTTCAAAGTAGCTAAAACGAGGATTCTACTAGGAGTTGGGAGAGAAGATAATGCGGTTAATAAAGTAGTTGTTTCTCATGGAGCGCTAACAAATGGTGGATACGAAGTTGCAAAGACATATTTTAAGTACGGAATAAATACAGTTGTTTACATTCATATTTCCCCAAGCGATTTAATGAGATTGAGAAAAGATAATGTGGGTAACCTCATAATTTCTGGTCACATTGCTAGTGATTCAGTGGGAATAAACCCGTTCCTCGATCGACTGGAGAAAGAGGGATTAGAAGTATTAAGGCTTGGTGGAGTTATACCGGCTAGTTTGTAGATTAATCAGATAAAATCTTTTTCTTACGGTGATTAAGAACCTTTATGAATTTTTCTCTATCACGTACATAAGTCCTAGTTGCTTTAAACCATGATAAAGAACCTATATAGTATAAGGAGAAACTAGCTATTAAACCTAGGTAAAGACTACTAAATATGGAAGATACCATGCCAACCAAAACAATACCTAGACTTCGCCCTACATGATCAGAAACGATGAGAACACCATAAAGAGCACTTTTTTCTTCTGGAAGATTTACCTCCGAGACAACACTTCCTCTAATTGGGCCAGCTATTGAACCCATGAAATTTCCTGAAGCACCTATTAGTATTGAGAATGCAAATAAACTGTTTGACGCTATGGTAGATAACAAGATTATTACAGATTGTATAATATCTCCATTAGCTATACCTGGATTGATGAATTTTAAAAGACTATACATAATTATGTAAGAAGTGCCTTCACCGGCAACAAGAAAACCAGCAATAAATAGTTTTAATCTTAGATTAGCGCTCTGAAATCTCTGAACAAACTTAGCCATTATTACAGATGAAGCTCCTCCTAATCCAACGAGACCGAGAATAGCGGCTGCTTGAATTTTATCTAATCCAACTTCCCTAGTCATAAAGTGTATTCCCCACCCCATATAAGCTCCCCAACCAGCGCTGATGAAGAATGATTGCAATATAAGAAAATAGTTAGTTTTCTTCAGGATAGTATTCAAGAAATCTTTTTCACTTAATCTATAATCATAATTCTTGCCTCTATCAAAAACTTCTTTTAAGATATGTTCAGATTCACCCTTCTTAGGTTCCCTAATAAAGCGTAAAGCTAAGAATGAAATAGATTGAGTCCCTGCAATTATGAAGAATGCTATGCGCCAATTGAATAAGTATCCGGAAGCAAAACTAAATGCGAACCCAGCTGATGAACCTAAACCTGATAGTAAATTCCAAATAGCTATAGCAAATATCCTCCCTTCTAGTGGGAAATAATCAATTATCACGCCATAAATAGCTGGTATAGAGAAACCAAGGGATATACCAATTAGGACATTTGCTAGCAGTAATACATAAGCAGAGTTGGATACTCCAGCCAGTAAATCGAAAAGTATAGCTGCCAGGACGGCAAGGTATAACCCTTTCTTCCTGTTGATATTGAATGCGTCAATGAGATACCCCCAAACAACAGCTGAGATCCCGTAGAAAAAGAAAAATGATCCAGCAATTATTGATACTAAAAAGTCACCAACCATAAATTCCCTGCTAATTAAGTCTAAATTAGGTACAGAGACATATATGTTTGTTGATATTGTCGCCGATAGTAACCCGAGTAATAATATGTTTCTTCTGAGTTTCTTATCCATATTAGAATCCCTTTACAGCAAATATCTTTCGTCTAAAAGTAGTTAAATCAATGGAGCATTATCCTATAATATAGAATAAATTTAAAGTTTTCTACAAGATTAGATTTAAAAATGATTTCACAGACTTTAAAAATAGCGTTTAGAGGTTGAATAAAATGAAAGTGAGAGGCGTAATATTTGATCTAGATGGTACATTGCTTGATACATTAGATGGAATAATCTTTACCTTAAACAAATTAGGTAAGAAGTGGGGAAAGAAATTCACTAAAAATGATTTCTTGCCCTTGTGGGGCTTATCAGCAGAGGAGATCTTATCAAAGTTATTTAATACAGATAATAAAGAATTGGTAAGAG
>Ga0190308_1000215_pt1 | contig 19369 bp, 22 predicted proteins | sample 48700756_MG_FD_165050 | JGI IMG/M metagenome (GOLD analysis project Ga0190308, IMG submission 165050) | Hydrothermal vent sediment bacterial communities from Southern Trench, Guaymas Basin, Mexico - 4870-07-5-6_MG | ecosystem: Environmental > Aquatic > Marine > Hydrothermal vents > Sediment ...
CATTAAACCATCAATATACTTCATCGAGTACTTTAATCGGGATGTATTTAGATTCTTCGATATCATTATAATGCCTACTAGAGATTATACGGCTATTAGAAGGTTTATTGCTAATCCATTATACGAAGGTATATCAAGCGACTATACATACGTTGATGACTATATAACGATGTTTCTGAAGGTGCCGGAGATAAGGCTTATACCCACTAAAAAATCTCCTGAGTGTATCCAGCTCGGTGAAGAGTATCTTATCCAATATAATGATATTATCAAGAAGATTCTATCTATCGTGCTTGAGAATAGTAGGATTAGTATAGACGGCTTATATATACAGTCTGGAGTCGATAAAGGCCTGTTATATAGCTTAGTCGATAGGCTATGGAGGGATGGTTATTTAAAGAGGATTGTAGACCGTGGAAGTATAGTATATCGAATTAGTGTAAAGGGTATGAAGTTCTTGAAGGGGGTGGGTTAGATGCTTAAGAGGTATATTATAGACTCTATTCCAAGGTTGAATGAAGTGTTTATAGGGGGCCTTAGGGAGGAGGCTATGATCCATATATACGGTGCTTTCCAGACTGGTAAAAGCCTGTTGACTATACAGATTCTATACGAGATGGTTGGCAAGAACTTCGGTAATGCATTATATATCGACACAGAGTCATCTATACTAAATAACTTTGGAGATATATGGCTGGATAGATTTAGAGAGAGGTTTAAATATGACGTTAAGATGGTTAGAGTCGGTATAAACAAGTATGTTAAGGTTAAGGGCGGGAAGAAGAAATTTATAAGGGATGTTCAAGCCGTTATCCAAGATGACTTATCTGACCTGGGTATTGAGGTGGAGCCCCACCTATTAAATAGAGTACTACAGATTCTCCTGCCAGGCACAGAATTATATCCATATGAAGATTACAGGAAGAATGTTATATACGTCTTGGATGGAGTAGGTATAGACTCGATGCTAAAGATCCTGGATGTAGATGCTGAGGTTATGAGGGTAGGGGATAAGATGGAGGTTAAAATTAAGAGTTATGGAGACTTATATTCATCGCCATTATCACTGTTTATCAATAGATATAAGGTTAAATTCATCGTACTAGATAGCTTAGGGTCGTTGATAAAGCCGCTCCTATCATCGCTCCAAGATCTACCTGCTAGGGCGAGTATAACTAATATCATATTAAACTCACTCATGAGACTTGTATCCAAGTATAATTTAATCGCCTTTGTATTGAATCACGAGTCTAAAGCGCCTATGAAGAACTTCCATACATTCTATGGAGGCGCCTCCGTCGGATATGGCTTCAAATATAATCTGTATTTAAAGAGGGTGGATAAGTCGGTTAGAGAACTTATAGTCTATAGAGCTCCGCATCTACCAGAGCTCAACTGGAGTATTAAATTATCTATCGACGAAGGTGGTTTCCATGAGTATATGGAGGATTCTAAAGAATCTAGTTAAAAACTTTTTCCTAGTATATATTCTAACAGGTATATTTTTCCTATTTTCTAGGGAGCATGCCTACATATTCTTCATAATAGCAATTCTAGCTATGTTCCCACTAGTTATACTAGGTAGGTCCATGATATTCAATATTAAGATATACTTGGCGATATTCAACATATTAATTATCCTATATAATCCATATCTACTTATCCCTACGATGGCAGCGGCTCTAATAATTTTGAGGTATAGAGACCTCTACCTAATGATCAGAAGAATTTTAAGGAGGTATACGAGGTGGTTAAATGATCGATCTTAGTTATATTAGAGATACTATTTTAAGGGAATGTAGAGGGTTGTGTGAAGGTAATTTAGTTATAGTCTGTAGAGAAGATATCTCCATACATCTGAATATAAATGGCATGTGGTATACGGATGAGTTATCTAGAGATGATTTTAAGGGTTATGTATATAGAGGTGTGTATCAGACTGATAGACTATTAGAATGTAAACCTAATAGAATAATAATATATAGTTTCAGGAGCGGCGATAAGTTAGTCTCGGTTTTAACCTCATTTAAGACTAGTCTTCCACTCTTTAGAGAGGGTTACCTGGCGAAGACGATATATTCAGCCGTCGCCGACGGCCTATACATATCAGTTAAGACAAGTTATATAAATGAAATTAAACTAGACTATCCGGTTGAATCAATAGTTAGATCTATTAAACCGATACTAATATCTGGATATAGATCTGGAGGTTTTTCGGGTATTATTGACCTAAAATATATTGACAGTTACTCCATTATAGATAGTATCTTTAAAAAGTTTTTTAATGAGGATACGTTGCTAGGCTATTTCATAAATCTAAATAAGTTTCAGTTGCATCCTAGGAATATGATTAGATTCGGCTACTATATGGATGGTGGGAGGTTTGTAGAGTTTCCATCTAATTATCTATCGAGTAACTATATTTACCTGATTAGAGAGTTTATCAAGCCTAGTCTAGTTATATCAAATACTGATATAGACTTCTTTAACCCACCATATGTTAAACTTGATTTATCGACTGGAGAGAAAATATTATACGTTGGTGGTCTACTTGACTGACTTAAATAATATCTTTAAATTAATTGATAATAGCAGAAATAACATCATCGATCTACTATTGAAGTTAATTAGATTCGATACGTCTAATCCACCTGGTTATACGACTGAGATCGTCGAGTATATAAGGGAGTTTTACGATGGGATAGGTTTTAGGTCGAGGATTATAGAGGGTTTTAGGGGGAAGCCTAATTTAATAGTCGATAACAACATAGACGGCGACACATTCTTCATCTATAATGGTCATATGGATGTAGTTCCAGCTACTTCAATCGATAAATGGGTATGCGAACCATTTAAAGGATGTATCTCAGAGGGCTTTGTATATGGACGTGGGGCAGCTGATATGAAGTCTTCACTAGCAACTATTATGTACGCCTCTAAAGCCATTGTAGAATCTGGATATTCATTTAAGAGGAGGATCGAGTTCCATTTTGTAGCTGATGAGGAGGTAGGTGGATTATACGGTACGAAATATTTAGTGGAGAAGGGCTTTGTTAAAGGTAGATATGGATTAGTGGGCGAAGGTTCTGTAAGGAATAATGTAATTTATATTAGGCCTGCTGTGAGAGGGGGCGTATGGGTAAAAATTAAGTCATATGGAAGGCCTGGGCATGCTAGCAACCCTAAGAGTGGTGTTAATGCAGTGTTGAATATGGCTAGAGTATTAGACTATATAGATAGGGAGTTTAAGCTATATAAATTATATAGCCACCAGATACTCCCTCCTCCATCAATATCGCCAGGTACGATGATTAAAGGCGGGGTTAAGGAGAATGTAATCCCAGATTACTGTGAATCCACATCCGATATCAGGATAGTACCTGGAATAGGTCCAGATACTGTTTTAAATCATATAAATAGTTTAATTAATGAGTTGAAGATGGTATATCCCGAGATCAATACTGAATTAGAGCTTGTCAAGAGTATAGAGCCGGCTGAGATACCATTAGACTCTCCAATCATAAAGTTAGTATCTAATGCAGTCTATGAAGTATCTGGGTATAAGCCTGATTTCCTAGGTGGGACTGGATGTAATGATGCTACATACTTGATTAACGATGCTGGTATAGAGGCTATATCAGGTTTCGGGCCTGGGGACGGTGCATTAGGTAATATGCATGGAATTAATGAGAGGGCTTCTATAGATATCCTAGTTAAATTTACAAAGATATATGCATCTACATTAATTAAGGTGGATAGCTTGAATGGATAGGATATATTCATGTATAAAGTTTTATAGAGGGTATCTCATCATCGAGGAGGAGTCTGGATATTTAACAGGCTTATCCTATTCATCTAGATGTGAATTCGGCGAGCCGTCCACCAGCCTATCGCATCGACTGAGTAAACTTATAAGTAGATATGAGGAGGGTTTCCCCATAGATTTCCGGGGAATCCCTATCAGCTTCAGGTATGGAAGTGAGTTTGATATAATGGTTTGGACTGTAGTTAAGAAGATTCCATACGGAGGTTTAAGAACATATAAATGGGTTGCGGAGAGGGTGCTAGACTCAAGGTATTCAAGGGTTGTAGGTAGATCACTATCTAAAAACCCGATTTTAATAGTCGTCCCATGCCACCGTATAATTAAGTCAGACTATACATTGGGAGGCTTTACGGATGGGGTTGAGTTCAAGAAGTATCTCCTTACATTAGAGGGTCATGATATTAGGGATAATAAGGTTATAAGATGATGTCAATCTGTTAATATAAGTTTGAGGCCCATATTTTATTAGGTGTTTAATATGGTTCTCGAGACGAAAATAGAGAAGACTATTGTAGGTAGGTTGTCTGAAGGTATGGATCTACTGGAATCTCTTAAGAAGGTCGTTGAGGAGCATGGGATTCGAGGTGGAGAAATTAGTTTAATCGGTTCCTTGAAGAAGGTTAGGATAGGATATTATAGTAGGAGTGAGGGTAAGTATATTGTTAAAGAGGGTGAGGGTTTCTTCGAGCTCGTCTCATGCATGGGTAATATAAGCTGGAGGGATGGGGAGCCTGTGGTACATATTCATATGGCTGCGGCATCTCTAGACGGTAAAATATATCTAGGCCATGTACTCGAGGGGAATATTGTAGATGCTACGGTTGAATATGTGATCCATGTATTTAGGGATGGGATTGAGAGAAGGTATGATGAGGAGACCGGGTTATATCAGTTGAATGTATAGTATGAAGAGGATACTATTATTAAGTGGCTTTACATTGGATGAAATAGTCTTCAGGGGGTCTACGGTATATAGAGTTGGAGGGCCTCCACACTATATCGGTAAGATTTTAAGGGGTTTAGATATCAAACTCTATATCATATCTACCGTAGGTAGAGACTTTCCGAGGAGCTACCTCGATAAATATTGTAGAGATAATATCGAGTGTATCTTGGATTACGTGGATTTAAACAATATAAAATTCACTAATATAATAGATGGTGATAGGAGGGTTCAATATGTCATGGGCGGCGGATATGAGTTAAGCTTAAGCTACCTGGATTCAGTCGGTAAATTAGACTATATAATTGTATCTCCAGTCTTTAATGAGATTAGGGTTAACATGGTTAAATCTATACTGGAGTATGGGGATGTCGCGCTTGATCCACAGGGCTTACTTAGAAGGTCACTCGATGATGGTAGGGTATACTTAGACTCTATTCCACTAGATCATCTAGATGGTATCTCTATATTAAAACCAAGTATTGAAGAGTATCTGACGTTAGTAGGTGGGTATAAAGATCCTTCTAACTTAATGAAGTATATCAAGAGTCATACTATAGTTACAGACGGGATTAGGGGCTCATACCTAATATATGATAAGATTTACCATATCCCATCTAGACCGATTTATGACGTGGATTCTACCGGGGCTGGGGATATGTTCCTAGGTTATACAGTGTATAGCCTTGTAAATGGTTTAGACCCTATTAAATCCACATTATATTCATCTATAGCAGTCTCCCAGATGCTTGAGAAGGGTTCTACAGATATAGAAGCCATTAAACAGATCTACAGTCTCTTGAGGAATAGGATTAGGGTATTGGGTGTAGAGGAATTTAAGGAGGTTTTAAAAAGGCGTTAATACTTGATTATAAAATCTTTGAACTCGCCCTTATACTCCTCCCAGATAACCTCAACATTATCTACTCTCGCTAGGGGAGGACCTACCTTCATCCTCTCTATAATCTCCTTAACATCCTCCTCCTCACCCTCTAAAACCGCCTCGACACGTCTGTCTGGTAGGTTGCGTACCCAGCCCTTTACATTCAGTTCATTAGCCCACTCCCTTGTATGGAATCTGAAGAATACGCCTTGGACCCTACCTGATATAAATACGTGCGCCCTCACTTTCATAACCATAAATTTCCATATCAACAATCATTTTAATATGTTAACTATTCTAATGGCTTTAAATAGGCTCGGCGTTATAACCCATGTCACTAAGTATCTTACTGAATTTAAGTGAGTATCCATATGCGACGTAGATCTTCTTAGGCTCGATCTCCTCAATAGTCTTAATCAACCCATTGAAATCAACATGATCGCTTATCGGTATACCGAGCCTCCTCATCCTTACAGCCCATCCAGATAAATATATGCTTACTGGATCGTATCTCTCCATAAACTCGGTTCCAAGTCTGCGTATTGGTGAGAGTAGGATGAACGGAGTATCTACATAACCGGGTTTAAATACCCTCTTCTCCTCCCTAATATACCCAAGCTCCTTATAAGCCCTATTATATTTATAGACTTCATTATGTAGGTATACATTCTTTACATTCTTCAAGACCTCTGATATAAGCTGTAGTTTACCTAGTGGAAAGGCCTCTAGAACTATGTTCCTCCCCTCTAAAATATATCTCGAGATAGTTGATAGCAACTTATCAAGAAGTTTGTTGAACTCTCCGAATATGAAGTCTGGGGCACCGTATGTCGCCTCGATAATTAGAATCTCCGTCTTAGGCGGTTTAAAACCCTTTAGAAATAGTCTATCCCATATATTAAAGTCTCCGGTATAAAGTATCTTACCCTCTATTAAAAATGCCTTCGAACCCAATATATGCCCAGAATCAATATCCTCCACATCCTTAACCTCCTCAACAACTCTCCTATACCTATATCCCCTCAACCTAGCTAGATGCAGTGTCTCCTTAGAGGCATACACCCTCCCCCTAGGATTATATGGTAGATGGTCTATATGTGCATGTGTAATTAAATTATAGTCTGCAGCAACGTTACCGCTAACCTTATCTAACGCATATCTAGTATGCCCAGTATTTATTAGAATTCCCTGGCCAGCCTTTAATATGCGTATACTCATCCTTCTTTTATTAAAGAATTTAATAAACATTATTAATATGTTTATTAAATTGCCTTAAATTTAGGATGATTTAAATTGAAGGATCATAAAGGGAGTAGGGGGTATAAAGACTTAGGGATTGTGGCGACATAATAATGTTAACCTCACATAAATGGCGACAATATTTGTTGAACCTCACCGTCCCTAAGCCCCTATCCCCCTATTTCTCCCAAACCTCTATAACCCACCTAGGATCGTATATGGGGTTAGGGTGTTTACTGCAAGTATAATTCTTGCAGTAAACGTATCCAGCGTCTACAATCATTACTCGGTATACGCCTTCATCCAATAAAATAAATAATATTATAGACAGGAAAGATAAAAATTAATATTTGTTGGATTACTTAAGGTGGTTATATGGTTCATCTTAGGATTGGTATAATCGGTAAGACTAATACTGGTAAGACTACATTCTTTAATGCGGCTACGTTATTAAACGCCGAGATACAGCCTTATCCATTCACTACTAAGGAGCCTAACATAGGTATTGCACATGTATCCGCCCCATGTGTATGTAGGGAGTTCGGGGTTAAGGATAATCCGCGTAATAGTGTATGTATCAAGGGATGGAGATTCCACCCAATTACATTGATAGACCTACCCGGTTTAATCAAGGGTGCGCATCTAGGTAAGGGTCTGGGTAATCAATTCCTCAGCGTAGCTGCACAATCCGATGCATTGATACACTTGGTAGATGCTTCTGGAAGTATAGATGCAGAGGGTAATATAGTTGAGGTTGGGTACGGCGATCCATTGAGTGACTACTATGATATTGAGGAGGAGCTTGTACTATGGTATCAGAAGATTATAGAGGGTAATAGGATGACTATAGAGAAGCATGAGAAGACCATGGGTATAGTAGATGCACTGTATACGGTATTAAGTGGTGTAAAGGCGACTAGGGAGCATATTGAGACTGCACTAGTATTATCCGGGTTAAATGAGATTCCATTTAAGGACTGGACTCCGGAGGATACGAAGACATTCGCATATAGGATCAGGGAGGTCTCTAAACCTACGATCGTAGTAGCTAATAAGATTGATCTGGAGGGTGCTGAGGAGAATTATCTAAGGATGAGTAGGAGTCTAAAGGATGTAGTCGTAGTCCCCGCAAGTGCAGATTCAGAGCTTGCTCTGAGGAGGGCTCAGGAGAAGGGCCTAGTCGAGTACGTACCTGGAGACGAGGAGTTTAAGGTAGTCAGGCCAGATCTACTCAATGAGAAGCAGAGGAAGGCTCTAGAATATATGGAGAGATTCGTATTCTCGAAGATAATGCGTACAGGAGTCCAATTCGCGTTAAACGCACTTGTATTCAAGGTAATGGCATATAAATTCGTTTATCCAGTCGAGGATATAGAGCATCTATCTGATAAGAAGGGTAGGGTACTACCAGATGTACATCTCCTACCTAAAGACGCTACACTAATCGACTTAGCAGGTGAGATACACTCTGAGTTCCCTAAATATCTATTATATGGAGTCGATGTAAGGACAGGTTTGAAACTACCTAAAGACTATATACTCCACGACCGGGATATAGTACACCTTGTATTAGCACGTAGGCAGAGGAGATGAAAGTCTACCTATATATGAATGAAAGACTATACCAATATGGATTCCCAAACCATCCACTAAACCCAACTAGATACAGACTATTCAAAAAATATCTTGAAGAATCCAAGATAGATAAAAACCTCGAGATAGTAAGCGAATACCCATGTAACGAAGAAATACTAAAATACTTCCATGCAGAAGAATACATAAAATATGTAAAGAGGAAATCTGAAGAAGGGGTAGGACTACTAGACTATGGAGGCACACCTGCATACAAAGGAGTATACGAAGTCTCACTAGAATCAGCATGCGCAACACTAGACGCGGCAAAAAAGCATTAAAACAAAAAACATACACAATGAATCCATCAGGAGGATGGCACCATAGTAGGAGGGATCGTGCGGCTGGTTTCTGTGTTTTTAATGATATTGGTGTTGCTATCGAGTATCTCTTTTCTCATGGTTTGGCTGGTAGGGTTTACTATATTGATACTGATGCTCATCATGGAACGATATTATTTGGAAGGAAGATATATATTTATTCGGTTTCCAACGGATATATAATTTTTATTTATTATAAGGTTGGTAAAAAGGGAGTGGGGAATAGGTGGCTTAGGGATGTGGATGAGGTTTGGGTTTTTTCTTTCTCCTAGGCAATCCTAACTGCTTCTCAGCAATGCTAAAACCTATCTCACTAAGAAATACTTGTATATTTCTCATCCTGTAAATTCCTATATAGTAATTGTTATTTTTTGTCCTAATCTCCTCACCGTCTCTCCTCATATGTATGCTCCCAGCTCTTACATGAAGATACGGTCCTCTAATCATGATACCGAAATATTTCTTTAATAAATACCGTACATAATTTAATAGCTTTAGATCACTATTATATAGAATTATTCGTTTGCATCTATAGTTACATCCTTCACTATCATATATTCCTCGTAAGAAATATTTCACAGTATCCTCATCATATTCCATATATGGCTTTAAAGTATCTAATGTCTGCTTCCTGAACCATGTATGAAAGGCTTTAGAATGGTAGTATATTATCCATAGACTAGGTCTTCCACTCCATCTCCTTGGTTTCTTAAATTTCTTATTCAAAATCTTAGCCATATTTCTACTGAATTCTTCTGCGAACTCATAATCCTTGACCCTCAATATAATATCATAATCATTGTGATGCTCTCTTACTATACATCCATCTCCAAGTAACACTCCAATTACATATGCTAACTCATTTGAGGGTTCTGGATACCATTTAGCTAGCCAAGGCACTCCTCTTCTATATTTCCATGCCTTCACTGTACACTTAGGTATATCTAGCATCCTCGATACCTCTGTAGGCCCTAACCCCTTATTTAAAAGTTTCATAACTCTATGGTAATCCTCATATGTATATTCCCTTCTCATATTCCCACCTCCATAAGTAAGGGAGATGAGTATACCTTGTATACCGTTTACCTGAGGAGCGGCTACCAAAATTATTCTTTATTTTTTTATATGATATTTGGATAGCCCGATAAAAAGCCTCCTCATATACTCTTGCAGAGCCATCCCCCCATCCAATTCAGGGGGGAGGCTCATGAGGCTTTATCAGGCTATCCCTATGGGTAGCCACTCCTTACTTGTATATTTCTATCCCTAAGCCCTCTATCCCCCTACTCCCCCTCCAGAGACTCTATAGAGCGCCAGGGTCTATAGAGTTTCTGGAGAGCCCCTCACATGTAAGCGCCAGGGTTACATGTGGAGAGTTGGTGGCCTGTTGCAAGCACAAGGGTTGCAACAGACCAATCAGGTGTATACCATCTTTATTCGATACAGACCTTTATCCAATAAAATATAGATATTTAAATGGTTTTAAGGTTGTCTAGGGATCTAGGAGTAGGATTAGTCTATTTAGGTGGAGGAGGATATCAGCCTGAGGTGCAGGCCAGGACTTGGGTTAGAGTATTAGAGACTATGCTTAAACTCTCATCAACTTAATAGAGACTAATCCTCCTTTTTTAGAACTTCTTTCTCAGAGAGTGTATCTCTATCAGGTATCTCACCTAATTCACCTGGGCGCCATATACAGATTGAATACGTGTCTCTATCTACCTTCGCAGTGCCTATATTTATCAACCCCATCTCCTTAGCCTTAAATAGGATCTCCCACATAGTCTTCCTATCATAACCCCTGTGCCTGAAGAATATTATAAACTGAGTCTCATATATCTTCGGCTGTCCATATTTTTCAAACAACTCATTTATCAAAGAGGTTATTTCATCCTTGGTGAAGCCCATGGTTCGATTCACCCAAAATATTCTTGAAACTTCTCTTCAATCCATTTTCTGCTTATCTCATATGGATACTTACGTATTAAATCCTTATATTCTTTAATTTGATAAGAGTCTAATTTCACATTTTTGTACCTAGTATAAAATTCATATCTTTTTTCAAAAGCTATACTTTTCCAAGTTTTTGGAAGTAATCCATAATAATCATGAAATAATTTAACTAATTTCTTCCTACTTATATCATAATACCACAATGCAGTAACTCTTCCAGTTTTGGTCTTTTTTACTCTATGTAAAATAGGCTCAGGCCATTCATATAATGATATGCTAGGATAATGTCTTTTCCTTAATTCATAAACCTCGTCCATCAAAAGTTTAGGTGGATTTCTAGCTATTATTTCATATGCTCTCCAGTCAATTTCTCTAATCTCATTTATTCTATACCTTCTCGTCTCTAATGAACGTACAAAGTCCTTAGGTAATAGGTTTGTAACGTCAACTGATCTATACCATCTAATTCACATAACTAGTTTATTCACTTTCTTAACTAATTCTAATGTTGCACTCCCTTCTTCTGTAATGGTTGTTTGAATATGGTATCTCCATGCATCATCATTCATCTTACTTAGATCTATAGTAGGTTGATTAACGGTCTTATTCCCTGTTGGCACCCCAATAAAGTTTAGAAGCCTACCTGTCTTTGCATCTGCATATGACTCAAGTAAATTTCTTCTAAATGTTATTCGAAGAAGTCTCCTACCTATATCTTCTAAATTCTTTTTGAGATACCAATGTAAAACAGGGTCTTTATTATAATATGATACTTTATAATAACTTCTATCTATGTTTCCTTCATTCAGAATGTGTGTGGCGATCTTCCATAACGCTGATTTTCCTAAATCATTTGGAAAGTCTAATACAATACCTCTTTTTTCCAATTCAAAATATGGAATATCAAAGTCCTTACAGAAATTCAAAAGAATCCTCTTTGATGAATGACCAATACCACGTTTAATCCATTTATTATACAATGATTTCTTACGTGCTAGTTCCTCTCCTTTGTATTTATTTCTTAGTAGTGCATGAATACTTTCTGCATTAGCTTTCTTAACAATATAATCCAAAAAATCTCTTAGCTTCTCCTGATCTATAGCTATCTTCGAATTATCTGGCTCTTGCCACCAATGATAATATCTGGATACTGGATCGATATTAATTATCTCTTTCTTATCTTCCTTTGTAATTTTATTTAAAATATACTTTAGTGCTTCTTTTCTGCCTATGTTGTATTTAGATTTTATATCCTCAATGAACTCTCTTAATTTATATTCGTCTATACCTAGTCTATTGATAATCTCATATAAATCCCTGGTTTCTTCAATATCAAGAATATATTCTTCATTGAAATCCTTTTCTGATATCTTAATTAGTTTACCTGTTCTCCAATCATTTTATATACATCTTTCCCTCTTTCAAAAGCTCTAAGAATCTCATTTCCTACTCCAGCTGTAACAAAACCAGCTATATCCATATATACTATTACATCGCTATAATCTACAGCTTCATAATATGGTGTCATGTCTCTGTGCTTCAAATCGGCTTCGGATGGATTTATTATATTAGCATTATCAAAATATCTGGACATTATCTCTAATCCCTTATTCTCAGCTATAGAATGATACAGTATAATAGGATGTGCAAAGTATATTTGCATTAAAATTTATCATATACTTAGAAATTTTAAAATTTCATTAAATAATTAAAGGTAACCAACATGAAAGTTGTGACATTTAGATATCACACATTACGATATAATTTAATAGGGGTGCTTTAATACAGAGGTTCAGGCTAGAACATGGGTTGAAGTAATTAAAATTATGCTTAAAATCTTGTCATCTTGATTAACGCTATTTTAAATTCTTTCTTTTTAAAATATCTTTTCAGGGATTGTATCTTTATCAAGTACCTCACCCAGATCACTAGGTCGTCATATACAGATTAAGTATTTGTATTTAATTATATTAGTGCTAGTAAGTTTGCAGCTGGTAATATATTTGCCTCCGGATCAAATTTGTTTTTTGTTAGACAATATATTTCCTTTATTCTCCCAATCTTAATTCTTGAATAGTCTTGTCCTATCTTTTCCCTCCACTTTACTTCTAATCCTACTACAATATTCCCATCACTAGCCACTATATCTATCTCTCTCCCATCTCTCCAGTGGAAGACGGAGAGTCTTCTCCCTAAAACAGCAGCAATTATGCTTTCTACTATAATATCTTCCTTAGGCATCTTGGTAAGACAGATCTCAGAGAATAGTTTAAAGTATAGAGGATCTGTTAAATGGACTTTCCTATTCTTTTTGAAATTTGTAACTAATTTATTTGGGTCTATCCAGTATAAAACTTTAGTAATGAACATATTCTCCATAACAGATATGTACTCGAATACAGTCTTATGCGTGCCTATTTCAAATTCCCTTGCTATACTATTTAGACTTAATGGGGAAGATGCTTTCTCGAGAATCGCCTTAGCCACCCGCTTAAAGATGTCTTCATTCCGACCAATTTTCGCTAAATCTGTCCTTATCCATGCCCAGTAACTATCTAATACATCCTCCGAGATCTCCTCATTTTTAATTGAAAGTGGAAATCCGCCGATTTCCAAATATGTGTTGAAGAGCCGACTGATCTCATGCGAATACGGTAGTGTTTTATATATTTTGTTAAGTATCTCCTTTCTACTTAAATTTTTGAGAGTCGGCAACTTCTTATATAGCGCTGGATTAAATATCATTATAAATTCACGGAATGAAAGAGGTAGCATTATATAAGTTTCTCCAGAGCCCCTCCTACCGGGAAATAACTCAACCTCCCTCTTTAAATGCATACTTAGAGACCCGGTTAAAATTAATACATCATTCTGAAAATCTCCGTTATCTATATGAAATTTTATGGTTCTATACCATTCCTTAGGATATGTAATTTCATCTAGAAGAATATACGACCCCTCTATATCATGTGACGATCTAAATTCTAGATATATATTTATAATCTCATCTAATTCTTTATAATCCGACAGCATATCACACCTAAAATAAAAGATTTTCTTAGGATCGACCCCGCTTTCTAATAATCTTTTGACAAGAAGTTTTAATAATGTAGTTTTCCCAACCTGTCTCGGACCGAAGATAAAATTTAATGAAAAAGGTTTTAAACTAATTTTATCTAAAAGCAGGGGAATCCATCTTCTTTTACCCTTTCTCCATTTTTTAATATCTATATCTCTATCAACCAACCTTTTATCAATCCACCATATATTCTGTCTTGATAAAATTTCAAAATCCATACTTGATATTATAAATATCAAAGTATTTAAAAATTTTTGATATTAATGATATCAAGTATATTGCACCAAAGTTACTTGTGTATTGCAGTCTCTTAATATTACATTTACTGGATGTTGAAAATTTGGTATTTAGATATGATGAGAATATAATTTAATGGTGTAGAATATTAGCTTGAGGTGCTGATTTGGATGGTTAGGGATGATGAGGTCGGTGCTAGGGATTTAGATATGGTTATTCTTGATAGGGATCTTAATATATCTAATTTGTTTCTCTATAGAATATATAGTCATGGTGGATGTATTTTAAAGGGTGTTGTAGGTGGTGTTAGGGAGCATCTGAGTCTGGTTGAATGGGTTGATTATATTGTTGACGAACCTATTCTAGAGCGTTATATATCTAATCTTGAGAAGAGGGTCTTTAGAGAATTCTATAGGCTTAAGCCCACTCCAATACTATACATTACATTATATAGTGGATCATGCAGAGAGTTAGAGAATGTTATTAAAGCCTTTAAGTATATTAAGATTACGACGACCCAGTGGTATACGTGGAGGGCTAAGCCTATATATGCTCATGGAGTATTATATGACTTTCTAAATACATATTCAAGTACTCTACCAAGTATATATAAGCCTGTCTACCAGTCTCTGAAGATCCCGGCTAAACCGCCAGACATATGTTACTATAATGACTTTTCATCTGTAAAATATAGGTTTATAAATGTTGGAAAGAGTATTCAAGAGTGTAGATCCGAGGTCTTATTCCCACCGAATTTCTTTGGTGTAGGTGGAGACCCAAGTAAATATATTTTTATCGAGTTTAGATATGATTACACGGATCTAGATCCTGGGGAATCTATCGTAAGGAAATACATATATTTAATTGAATATAGGTTAAAGGGTATTAGTAACGCGATCTTCCCGATAATGTATCTGGATGGAAATATCGTTAAATGTGGTTTTATTTTAGTTGAAGACGGCAATCCTCGGTATGTAGCTGGTTACATATTTGATGGTGATGGATATATAGTCGATTTAAGCGGTAGGAAGTCTAGTGGAAGGAGGTATGTCATTTATTTTAAGGACTTCTGGAGTAAAATTACTAAGAAGGGTCTTTCAATGTCGATTAACATTGGTTTTAGGGAGTTTAAACCCTCTCCATCACATATATTCCCAGAACTTAGATATGGCGGGAAGATATTCTATTCCCCATCGTCTAAACCGGGTTATAAGATCTTCCGTAGTGACTAATACATTGCAAGCGGCCTATTCCTCCTTAAATAGTTATCATTCACAAGCCTCCTAATCTCGAATACCGCGTTTTCATCTATATCAAGTTCAACGGAGATCTCGTGATCGGTATATCCATGTTCAATCCCATATATTACGCCGTCGACAACCTCATCCGTAATCTTAAGCCTCTTCAAAAGCTTTTCAATCATACTATTATTCCTAGCCTTCCTAATTAGGGGCATGGACCTCAGTTCCCTAGCTATATACCTAAGTTGGCTATAATATACTCTAGAGAGTGGGAGATAGTCAACCGACTTTATATAGCCTTCATTGAACCCGCCTAACATCCAGCTAGTCCTGGTATATTCTCCAAGTATGAAGTATCCCTCTTCATCAGCATATTTCCTTAGGATTAACCCAATTACATCATCATATAACTCTCCCTTGGCGATATTTACAAGTCCTTTAACATAACTCTCTAGACTTGATACTATTGTAGAGGGGTCTATAGTAATTAACGTTGTATCTAGGTATGATGATATTCTCTCTAGGTCTCTGGTTATACGGGATTTATATCCATGTGGGAAGTATATGAGGCTTATAATCCTCCTATCCACAGTGTTTGCAGTTATAATGGCTAGGATGATCGACTCTATAGTGTCATCAATCCTCATGAGTATTTTATCCTTGTTAAACGTATTTAAATGGGTTATTAACTCTTCTTTAAACCCCCTCCTAAATTCTGAGTAGTCGAACCCTCTAATTCTCCTCAGTATATTATATTTTTTTCTAGTCACTCCATCCTATCCTCCGTATATCCTCCAGCTGCTTTAACACATACTCACGTGTCTCAGATGGTTTAGGAGGCTCTATAATAATTTTTCCATCTTCAATTACTTTAGTTAATAGTCCCTCCATATCGGAACCACATTTGTCGCACTTAATTTTTTTATCAGTAGCTTTATCCCATGGAACTACCTTGAAGCTATAGCATCTAGGGCATCTATATACATTCTTGATCCCAGAGTACTTCCCCCTCTTTGCAATTGGCTTTCCCTCCTTAGATACTATATCTAATGCAAAGTCTATGGTCCTGGCATTAGATACGCTGGTACCTATTCCGAATCCATCTACCGGGGCGTCTCTCAGCCTCTTAACTTCATCTAGATCTACTCCGCCTGATAGAAAGATCTTGACATTCTTATAACCTCTTATATCCAGTTCCCACCTAACCTCCCTAATAACCTCGCCTATATCACCCCTCCTACTCCCAGGTGTATCGAGCCTGACTCCATACAACCTACTTCCCAATGCCTCCGCGGCTAATAATGCTTCAGTCTTTTCATCTGAGAATGTATCTATTAAAGCTATTCTAGGTACATCCTCATTCACATACTTATCAAATGCCTTCCAAGCCTTCTTCTGATCCCCATATATTATTATCAATGCATGTGGCATAGTTCCAGTAGGCTTTACACCGAGCTTCTCAGCACTTATAACGGCTGATATGCCGTCGAAACCAGCTATATAAGCTGCATAATCGATTAATGGGGTTATAGCTGGGTGCATCCTTCTAGCTCCAAACGATAGTAGGACTTTATCAGATGCATTAAAACGTATATGGGCCGAGTATGTTGCGACTCCACTCGCCTGACATAATAGCCCGAGTAGGGGTGTTTCGTATATTGCGAACTCGCCATATGGACCTGAGATTATCCCGATCGGCATCCTAACTCCATAGTCATCTCTAGGCTTAAATAATGTACCCTCCCTCATGATATATAGATCAAGCTTATGATCCTTAAGCAGTGCAATAACCTCATTCACACCAGCTAATATCCCCCAGCTGAATCCATATGGAAGTTTATTGGTGGTTATCTCCATATCGACATGAACCTTATCCTTACTATCCTTCTTTAAAACCTCGACCGTCCTCATAAAGTATATGTCTGTAGTCTTACCCTTCTTAATATCGTTGGAGTCCGCTATATAGAATTCCACCATCAAAATCCCCTTACCTATATAATATGTTAGATATTATGGATAATATTAACCCTAGTTATTTACTGTAATAATATTCTCCTATCTCCTTCTGCTCCCTATCCAACCTGCTATCAGGCTTATTTATTCTAGGCCTTCCACTATGCTTATCCCTCCTTAACGTTATACCTACATCCTTAAGGAACATATTCATCGCAGTCCTCTTATCAAGCGGCTTCGTAGCATATCCCTCCCTACCCGGTTCACCATAAAATACGATGATCCTATCGCTAACCGCATCTACAACGATTATATCATGATCTATTACACCAGCTGGTTTCCCATTAAGCTTTATAAATCTATTTATCGCATCAGCCAACTCAAGCCTATCCTCAACATCTATAAATGCGGAGGGCTCGTCGAGAAGATATAGGTCGGCCTCCATGAGGAGTGTAGAAGCTATATAAACCTTCTGAAGCTCTCCACCAGATAAGTCCTTAATCCTCCTCTCTAGAAGATTATATATATTTAGAGGTTTAAGTAGGGAGTTCTTGGCGAATTCAGATACCGCACGTGGACCAGCTTTTTCAACTAAAAACTTTTCTACAGTTCCATCATAATCAGGGGTTATATACTGGGGTTTATATGCTATTGAACCTGGTCCAATAACGATTTCACCGTCATCGATCTCCAACTCCTCTACAAGCATTCTGAAGAACGTCGTCTTACCTATCGCATTTGGACCAACTATCCCTATAACCTCACCCATCCTAAACTCTCCATCCTCAACTTTAAGTTTGAATCCGGGGAATCTTTTGATGAGGCTAGTATATTTCAGGATGGGATAAGTTTCTATTTTATGACTCGGGACTATCGTACTAAATACTATCCTCCTATCCCTGAATCTAATGTTGTCAGCCGGGATGTATCCATCTAGAAATATGTTTATCCCCGTCCTCACGCTTTCGGGCCTCGTAAATATCCCGTATGCACCCGGGCTACCATACACTACTGATACAACATCACTTATGTAGTCTAGGAATGCGAGGTCATGGTCTACTACAATAAGATACCGCTTACTTGCAAGTCTCCTTAAATACCTTGCGACCCTCATCCTCTGGAATACATCGTTGAAGCTACTTGGCTCATCAAACAGATATACGTCTGCATCCTTTAATGCGGCAGCAGCTATAACGAGTCTCTGGACCTCTCCTCCAGATAACTCCTTAACATCCTTATCTAAAGCCTCCTCAAGGGATAATGCATCCACTACAACATCATACTCCCCGCGTTCATCGATCGACTTTAATATATTCTTAACTTTCCCAGATACTACTTTAGGAGTTAGATAGATCTCCTGAGGCTTATACGCTACCCTAATCCTCTCATTATACAGGTCTTTAAAATAGTAGTATAGTTGGGTTCCAGCGAACTTCTCTAAAACCTCGTCTATATTACCATCCCGAGTATAATCACCGAAGTTTGGAATCAACTTACCTGCAAGTATTTTAATGGCTGTAGACTTCCCCGTCCCATTCCTCCCGACTATACCGAGTATCTTATCCCTGACAGGGACGGGGAGTCTGAATAATCTAAATCCATTTATATCATATTGATGCACTAGATCGGTCTCAAGCTCCTGGGGGAGGTTAACTATCTGAATAGCTTGGAATGGACATTTCTTCACACATATTCCACATCCAATACATAATTCCTCATCAATATACGGTTCATCATCCTTAAACTCCATGGCGGGGATCCCCATCTTAACAGGTGGGCAGAATCTATAGCACTCCCTCTGACATTTACTCGGGTTACATGCATCCCTGTCAATCACTGCAACCCTCAGTACCATAGAGCTCCCCTCTAAGAATCAGTAGGAGTAAATCATATAAATCTTCAATATATTATATATTGAAGAAATTATGATAAGATACGCTAAGGAGAGGATAGACAGGGATACGCTACTAAAGTACTTGGATGAGGATGTGGCATGGTGGTTTAGTAGATTTGATTCTCTAACCCCGCCACAGGAATATGGGATCCTACCTATTATAAAGGGG
>Ga0190308_1000218_pt1 | contig 19200 bp, 16 predicted proteins | sample 48700756_MG_FD_165050 | JGI IMG/M metagenome (GOLD analysis project Ga0190308, IMG submission 165050) | Hydrothermal vent sediment bacterial communities from Southern Trench, Guaymas Basin, Mexico - 4870-07-5-6_MG | ecosystem: Environmental > Aquatic > Marine > Hydrothermal vents > Sediment ...
CCTTCGCGACCTCGGCCAATTCTCCAGAGGCATAAAGCTCTAGGATAGCGGCCTCCGGCGACACCCCATACTCCTCAGTAACCACATCGAAGTAAGCTTGCATCGCCGCGATCAGCAATGGCGCCCATGAATGCTCGGTGAGTAGATCCAGTAATGTCTCCTCCTCGAAGGAGGACTTCACCGCGATCCCTCCGGGTAGGCCTATCGCACCTATTCCCTTAGCTATTGCCTCGGCGTAATCCCAAGCTTTTCCAGAGAAGTCTTGTTCGACGCCTATTAAGACCGGATAACCTCTCCCCTGCCTATGTAGATTCAATATTCCCTTGCCGATCATCCTCGGAGCGACCAGGATTACGTCGGTGTTTGGCTGAGGTCTTATAAACCCGTACATGATGTTGTATCCGCTCGCGAAGTCGAGCACAAAATGCTCCTTTTTCTTAATTTCTGGCTCGATCCTCTTATGGTATACGTCGGGGGCAACCTCATCGGGAACTAAAAGTAATGCCACCTGAGATCTTCTAATGGCCTCACCTATCTCATAGACCTTGAAGCCATCCCTCAATGCCTGATTCCAATACTCGTCTCTAATGTTACCTACGATGACATCTATCCCATTCTCCCTCAGGATATGCGCCTGAGCCCGCCCCTGATTTCCATAGCCGATTACACTCACGACCTTATCCTTTAAAGGAGTGAGATCCGCGTCGAAGATGACTTTCTCACTCATGCTGAGTAAATGGAAACGGAGTTATAATAGCATTATAGCATTTAGGATTCTTAAGAATTAAGAATTCCGATGTGATGGGCCGGGTGGGATTTGAACCCACGACCTCCGCCGCGTGAGGGCGGCGTCATACCGCTAGACCACCGGCCCATAATTAGATTCTCTCTGAGGGATAATTAAGATTTCGCTATCTCTTGATCTCTCGCTTCTTCCACCTCAAGTTATAGCTATGGCATTTTCTACACTTCACGGCTGTGGGCGCGTTCCTGGCCCCACACTCTCTACAGATCTTATAGTAGAGCCTTCGACGCTGAGCTATCTGGAGGAGGGTCGGATCCCTTATCGGCATCTCTACACTGGATTAGTTCGAGTTCCATAATATATACTCTCGGCGACCAGCCTCGCACTCGGCAACGCATTTTAGTGAGTTCTGGAAGCTTTCAAGATAGGCGCTTATCTGGTTTTGGGCCTTGATCGGCGAAAACTTTTAAAACACGTGGCCATCGCACTCCTAGAGATTATGATAGATCTATCTATCGAAGTTTCCGGGGTTAAGTTTGAGTTTCCGCTGGCGCTCTCAGCAGGTCCTTTGAGTAGGGATGGAGCCTCGATCAAAAGAGCTGCACGTCAATATGGCGTTGGTGCGATTTTTACCAAGACCATAGCTGAGAAGTACAGAGCTTCTCCTCAACCCAGTATGATAACCGTTAATGGTGGCTTGATAAATTATGATTGGGAAGCCCCTGGAGTTGATGAAATGGTTCGGCGGGAGCTTAAGATAGCTAAAGAGGGTGGAAAACCAGTAATAGCTAGTGTAAAGGGAACGACTATAGACTCAACGATTAGGATGGCAAAAGCCCTAGAAAAGGCTGGAGCAGATATGATTGAGATACCAATATCTACGATCCCTATCGACGAGTTAGTTGAGGAAGTGAGAATGGTAAAGGAGGCGATAGACATTCCATTGATAATAAAAGTTGGTCCAAACCTACCGGATATCAAAGAATACGCAAGAGCAATAGAGTCGGCTGGAGCTGATGCGATATCGGGAATAAACACCATAGGACCATGTCTCATAATAGATGTGAAGACGGGGAGACCATTATTGGGCTCAAGGTTTGGCTACGGCTATCTCTCAGGTCCAGCGATAAAGCCAATAGCGATTAGATGCATAGCGGAGATAGCTAAAGCTGTTAACATACCAGTGTTCGGGGGCGGAGGTGTATTTAGCGGCAGGGATGCGATTGAGATGTTCATGGTAGGTGCAAAATGTGTCTGCTTACATACAGCAGCGATTCTAAAAGGAATTGGAATATTCTCAAAGGTAATCAAGGAGATAGAGGAATTCATGAGGGAAATGAATTATGAGAGCCTAGAAGAGATTAGAGGAATTGCATTAAAGCACTTAAGGGATGAGGAGGACTACACCCGACGCGTAGCAGTCATCGATACAAGACTTTGTAGTAAATGTGGAACGTGTGAAAGAGTTTGCACCTATGGCGCTTTAAAGTTAGTGGATGGAAAGCCGATGGTCATAGAGGATTCTTGTCATGGATGTGGATTATGTATGAGTATTTGCCCCAGAGAAGCGATAAGACTTATGCCAAAATCGGAATAGATCATAAGGATAAGGTTATATCTGAGATTTGAACGGTAGCTTCCGGTGAGAGGGGTTGGGTAGAATTAGAACAGATCCCAGCGGCCCCGGAGTCTATGCTCGAATATACCCTGACTTCAAGAGATGCACAGGTTGCAGAATATGTGAGATAGTTTGTAGCATGCATAAATTTGGGACGATAAATCCTGAGTATTCTAGGATCAGAGTAATTCCATTCAAAGGAGTCGATATACCGGTACTTTGTAGGATCTGCGCTGACCCAAAGCCTTGCATTGAGGCTTGTCCAGCTAGTGATCCAGGAGACCGAACGAATTCAATACTTTATGTTGATGAGGAAAGTGGAGCCGTGATTGTCGACGCCGATAAATGTGTCGAGCTGGAGTGTGATAGAGAGTGCAGTACTGCATGCCCGGCTAAAGCGGTTTTCTTCCATCCACAGGAGAAATATCCTTTAATATGTGATCTGTGCGGCGGCGATCCTGAATGTGTTAAAGAATGCCCTGAGGGCTGTTTAGAGTTTATCGCTGGGCCAGCCGATTACCTGCCTCCTGAAAATTATGCATATCCACCTGAAAAGATCGCTGAGTTCTTAATGAAATCTATATTCTACTACAAGGGGAGGGAGGAGCGACCATGATAGGCGGATATTATGAAAAGATCTTAGACATCGACCTCTCAACGAAATCGATAAAGGAGATTAATCTAGAGGAGGAGGTGCTTAGAAAGTTTCTCGGAGGCCGAGGACTAGGAGCTTGGTATCTATGGAAGAGGGTGAGAAGGGGAGAAGATGCATTAGGTCCAGGTAATGTAATTTGCTTAATGACTGGACCATTAACAGGGCTACCCTTAGGTAGGACGGCGCTAGTCTCAAAGAATCCCTTAACCAACGGTATCGCTCACTCGACAGCTGGTGGGAATTTCCATCAAGAGCTTAAATTCGCTGGATATGACGGTTTGCTCATAACCGGAAAAGCTGAGAAACCAGTGTACGTGTTGATAAATGACGATGAGGTTGAGATCAAAGACGCATCAGCCCTCTGGGGATTAAGTACTCATGAAACGATTGAGAAGCTAAAGAAAATACACAATGATCCCCTTTTGAGATCAATATGTATAGGTCCAGCAGGAGAACATATGATCAGATACGCATGTGTGGTCACAGAATACTGGTGCGTCTACGGGAGATCAGGGCTAGGAGCCGTATTTGGATCGAAGAACTTAAAGGCAATCGCCGTCAGAGGAAGAAAAGGCTTTCCAATCAAGGACAAGTCGAAGCTCAAAGAGGCTCTTAACATTTGGATGAGCTTCCTCCAAAAACAGGCAGCCACGGTTCGTTCAATCCGCGCTAGGTTTGAGGAGCCTTATCTGGTCACCCTCTTTGGAAAGATAGGGCAACAAGGAGTAAAGAATAATCAAGAGGCATATAGCCCTGAAGCCTGGCGTCTTGGTTCATTTCAACATGATCTAAGGCATTGGGTTAGGCATTGGAGTTGCTTTGGATGTCCGATCCATGATAAACAAATAGGCGTAGTCAGGTATGGCCCATATGCAGGGACGATGGTTGTGGGTCCCGGATATGAACCAACCTCAGCTCTTGGACCGCTTTGCGACTTATTCGATGCCGAAGCATTAATGTATTTTGTAGACTTAGCTGATGAATATGGATTCGACGCAGTGGGGCTTGGTAGGGTCATAGCTTTCGCTATGGAGCTATATCAGAGAGGGATCTTAACGAGAGACGATCTAGACGGGATAGATCTAAGGTGGGGAGATCCAAAGGGCATGAAAGAGATTATTGAGAAGATAGTTAAGAGAGAGGGCATAGGAGATATCCTCGCTGAGGGGGTTAAGAGAGCTTCTGAAAAAATAGGTAAAAACGCCTCAAGATATGCCATACACATAAAAGGTCAAGAGATAATAGGTAGAGATCTGAGGAGTGATCCTGAGGCAGCATTAGGCGAAGCGACGGCGAATCGAGGAGCCGACCACCTGCAAGGAACCACGCGGGAGGAACAGTTCTCAGCTGCTCTCGTCGACTCACTATGCCTATGCTTCTACCACGCAGTTTTTCGTCGTTGCTATGAGCATGTCAACCTCTACTCTAAGATATTAAACCTGATAACTGGATGGAGGACATCTCCTGATGAATTGATGAAGGTAGGTGAGAGGGTTTGGAACCTTGAGAGGTGCTTCAATGTCAGGGAGGGGCTCACTAGGGCCGATGACACCCTACCCTACAGACTTTTCTATGAGGAGGTTCCATCAGGTCCAACTAAGGGGTCGAAAATCGATAGAGAAGAATTTGAGAGATGGCTTGATAGATATTATGAAGAGCGTGGATGGGATAAGCAAACAGGAATTCCGACTTCAGAGAAACTGAGAGAACTTGGACTGGAGGAAGTTGATGAAGAAATCTCCCAAATAAGAGTTAAATTCTCCAAGAAGTGAATAACTACTGAGGTGAGTCTACTTGGCCGATTACATACTTGAAAACGGTTTTGTTGTGTGTATGGATAAGGATGGCAGGACGATCGAAGACGGGGCTGTAGTCGTTGAAGGCAACAGGATCTTAGCAGTGGGTAAGACGCATGAAATTAAGAAGAAGTATCATGCTGAAGAGAGAATTAACGTTAAAGGCAAGGCAATAATGCCCGGCTTCATCACTACTCATAACCACATGTATAACTCATTAACACGATACATGGACATACCGATACCACACGAAATCTATGTGAACTTTGGCGAGCGACTGACTAGATGGTGGTGGCCCAAGATAGAGGATACATGCACCATTAATGATGCTTATATCGGTGCCCTTCTCGCGTCAGTCGAGATGTTGAAGAGGGGTATTACGTGTACCGCCGATCTTCAAGAAGGGCAAAACCTCATACCAGGAGTTCTTGATTACTTAGCGAAGGCGGTTGAGGAAGTCGGTATACGAGCGTGTCTCTCATTTGAAGCTACTGACCGAGTGAGCTATGAGAAGGGACAACTAGGTCTAAGGGAGAACGAGGAGTTCATAAAGAAATGGAATTCCAAGAAAGATACAAGGATTTTGGGCATGGTTGGCGTGCATACCGCTTTTTCATGCCATCCCGAGACCCTCAGGAAGGCTAGGGAGATAGCTGACAAGTATAAATGCGGAATTCAAATACATATCGCACAAAGCACCTATGAAGTCGAGCTCATTCGAGAGAAATATGGGGTGGAGGGGTCTGTTGAATTCTTAGATAAAATAGGATTTCTAGGTCCCGATGTAAACGCTGCTCACGGCATATACATCTCGAAGAAGGAGATAGAGATCTGGCGGAGAAACGATGTCGGTCTATCATTTAATGTTAAAAGTAACATGTTAGGAGCGAATGGCATCCCTCCAGTAATTGAATTGCTTAAAAGAAGTTGTAAGGTAGGATTGGGCGTTGATGGAGTTAACGTGTTCGACATGTTTGAGCTGATGCTCCTCGCAGCAGCTTTGCTTAGAACGCATTATCTAGATAGATCATTACTACCAGCGAGACAGGTTCTTGAAATGGCAACGATAGGTGGGGCGAGAGTTTTAATGCTGGATAAGGAGATAGGATCGCTCGAGCCAGGAAAGAAAGCAGATATAATAGTTGTTGATCTCTCAGGCAAGCCTCATCTAACCCCCGTTTTCAATAAACTTGAGGCTTTAGCGTTTGCAGCCAGAGGAACCGATGTGGATATGGTCATGGTTGATGGCAAAGTCGTCGTTCAGGATAAGAAAATATTGACGGTTGATGAGGAAAAAGTGCTTGAGAAGGCCAAGGAGGCTGCGATTAAATACCAAGAAAGAGCTATCGAAGCCTCAATCCAGCCTAAGTGGACGTTACCACCCAAGAAGTAAGTGTTTAACGATGCAACATTCCTTCATGCCCACATCTCCTCAATATTTTAAGGACTCTTTGCTCAGCTCTTATCATAGGATGCTGCGAGGCTTCTTCATATAATTTATGGAGCCTTGAGTAGCCGCTTTCTCTCTCATGAAGGAGCTCCTTCGTGAACTCACCACTCACAATCTTACTAACTATATCTCCAACAATCTTCCTTAACTCCTTTATCATGAACCTCTCTTGCCTTGACAATTGTCCATATTGGCTCACTATTGAATGGAATTTCATCTGGTTTAGGAGACCAACCTCTGCTGCGCTCTTCCAGATCTCTACAAGCTCCCCGGAGGCATAGAGTTCTAGGACTTCAATTTCAGGCCTTACCCCCTCCTTAACGGCCATCTCGAAGGCTAGCCTAAGAATGGCTGAGGTTGCCGCGCCAACTACTTGTTCGGAGATCAGGTCACATATAGCTTCTTCTCTAAATGTCGACTCGAATACTCCTACTCTAGTGAAGCCTAATGCCTTAGATATGGCCAGAGCAATCCTTAAAGAATCGTCATCTTCAGCAGCAATCAAGGCTGGAGCTCCGCTTCCAGCTAAAAATAGCTCTCTAACCCCCTTTCCAATCATCCGAGGAGCTACTAGGATTGATTTGACATACTCAGGAGTCTTGACTAAGCCGAACGCAATGTTATAGCCGCTAGCGAAACATAGTATCTTACCGGGCTTGAGATTATCACGAATTTTTAAGTCATAAACCTCAGGTATTACCTCATCGGGTATAAGTAAGCATATGATATCAGCTTTTGCCGCTGCCTCATTAATTGAGAGAACATTAAATCCATCAGCCTTAGCCTGATCCCAATAAGAGTCTTTAACATTGCCGACCACGACGTTTAGTCCACTATCACGCATGTTAAGAGCCCAAGCCCTCCCCTGATTTCCATAGCCTATTACGCCTATAATCTTCTCCTTTATTATCGAGACGTCAGCGTCTTCATCAAAATAAACCTTGAGAGAATCTATTAGCTTCATCAACGGATCCCGACTAAAGGCATGGATAAAGATTCTTTTAACTTTAACCCTACTTTTAAAAAAGGAAGCTCGAGGTTAACGGGATAAAAATAAAACTTTATAAGCGAATAACTTTCTATGTTTACTTGAGTGATGTAGAACATGTCTGAAAAAAAGAGAAAGTTTAGATTTACTACAATAGATGTTGCGTTGACAATCGTTGGAGCGGCAATCTATGGATTAGGATGCTTTGCGACGATGGGGATAGCAATAGGCTGGATAACCCTGAGGCCAGCGGCATTCATAGCGCCTCTCTGGGGCATTCTGTTCGGGCCATGGGTCGGGGGGTTAGCGGCGGGGATAGGCAACACTTTCATCTCGGATGTACTCGCTGGATGGCTCGGCGTTGGAGGCGTCGGAGGATTCTTCGGAAACTTTTTCATGGGATTCATCCCAGGATACTTTGTCAAAGACCCCAAGAACTGGAAGCAAGTGGTTTTCTGGAGCGCTATCGGAACTCTGGTATGTGCATTCTGTGTCGGAGGATGGATAGCATTGTTGGGATATGCACCGTTCGAGGTGTTGTTCACTACAGTACTTGCAGTCGACATTCCGCCGAACGTTGTCTTAACGCCAATAGCTGCAGCTCTCCTCATAGACAGAGTTAGACGAAGAGGACTATATTGGAGAGAAAGATAAAACCATAAAAACAATACCCTCAACTTATTTTTCAGCAAGATTTTCATCACGGGGTTGTTGAAGATGGAAAGAGTCGACCTAATAATTAGAAATGCTATTATCATACCAGTATCGAGGAGAATAATCTTTAAGGGCAGTATAGGCATATTGGGTGATAGAATAATAGCTGTCGGAAAAGACGATGATATTATGAATAGGTATAGCGCCGAGAGGTACATAGATGCAAGGGGAAAAGCGGCATTACCCGGGTTTGTGAACACTCATATGCATGAATGTTTAATGAGAGGTTTCTGTGAAGATCTCCCGCTCATGAAATGGCTAGAGGAAGTGTGTTTTCCAAAGGATAAAGTCTTTTCAAGGGAGGATATGAGAGCCGCGGCCTTGCTAAACCAGCTTGAAATGATAAAATCAGGGATAACGACATTTATTGATATTTTTAGATTTCAGGAAGAAGCTGCAAAGGTGGCAATGATCTCCGGTTTAAGAGCTGTTCTTTCATCCCAAATAATCGATATACCATTCAAAATTGAAGATATAAGCTCCAATGAGAACTTGGTTAAAAACTGGAATGGAAAGGCTGGAGGGAGGATAATAACATGGTTTGGCGTTCACTCACCTTATGCATGCACTGAGGAAACCTTATTAAAGGTAGCAGAGTTGGCAAAGAAGTATGATGTTGGAGTACATATTCACATTTCTGAGACACTAGATGAGGTAAGGCTTATCATGAGGAGGTATGGTAAGAGACCTGTTGAATATTTAAATGAAATAGGCTTCTTAAGTGATAGAGTACATGCAGCTCACTGTGTGCACCTGTCAAAGAAAGAGATGAAGCTACTGAAGGACATGAATGTGAGTGTAGCATATAATCCTACCAGCAATATGAAGCTTGCATCCGGTATCGCCCCAATACCTCAATTACTCAAACTTGGTGTGACTGTTGGGCTAGGAACGGACTCGATCCTCAGCAATAATAACCTCGATATGTTTGAGGAGATGAGAATAGGATCATTTCTTCAAAAGCTTAGTAGGAAGGATCCTTCCATCCTTTCCTGCTATGAAATGTTAAGGATGGCAACTTTAGAAGGGGCTAGATGTCTGAACCTAGAACATGAGATAGGTTCAATAGATGTTGGCAAGAAGGCTGATTTAATACTCGTAGATCTTAGAAAGCCCCACCTTCACCCAATATTCATTGGAGACATAAATAACATCGTGGAAAATCTGGTTTACTCTGCTTGCGCCGCAGATGTTGATACAACGATTGTGGATGGGAAAATACTTATGGAGAATAGAGAGGTGAAAACCTTAAATGAGGAAGAGGTTTATGAGATTGTGCAAAAAAGGAGTTTAAGTCTATATAAGAGGATGAAAACGGTGATGAGGAGGGAATAAGGGATGAAGGAAGCAAGACCCAAGCCATCCTTCACGGAGGTCGCGTTAAAATCTAAGGGAGCTATGGTTATCGGAGGTGGTGGAGGAGATTTCATAAATGGTATCCCTATTGTGAATTATCTTAGACTCCTAGGAGTTGAGAAGATTTATATTGGAGGATTTGGATGCCAATGGCTATACAATCTTCGTTCGCCCTATCATTACGCTCCAGCTCCTTGTGTTTTCTCAATAGATCAACTAGAGAATGTCGAGCGGATAGCGGATACATTCGCCTTAATATCTAAGACCTCTAAAATAGAAACCGAGATCTACAGCGGCCCACTTGTCGAGGCAATTATAGGCGATGCATTCAACCTCCCTTCCTTCATCGTTACAATGGATAAAGGAGTTACGGGTGCAGTTAGAGGGCTTAATGAGGCGATAAGGAAGTTAGGCATAGATCTCATAGTAGGGGTTGAATGCGGCGGGGATGCGTTATGCACTGGGAAAGAGGCCAAGATTTTAACTCCGCTACATGATGCTATAATGGTTGCAACCTTGGCGAGCATGGATATCCCAAGTTTTCTAGCGCTAACGGGCTACGCGGCAGACGGAGAACTTTCAGTAGAGGAACTCGAAAGAGCATGGTCTGAGATAGCTAGGGATGGAGGATACCTTGGAGCAATAGGAATAACCCAAAAGGATGTTAGGGACTTGGAGAGAGCTTGGGAAGTCTCAATACTTTATGACCCGATTGATGTATGTGTATTACATGCCGCAAAAGGCGCGATCCACGAGCAACGAACATTAAGGGGAAGATCAGTTAAGTTGAATCCTCTTATGGCCGTAATCCTATTTCTAGATCCCAAGGTCGTTCTTAAGCATGGGATTGCAAAAGAATTAATTGATACAAGTTCATTAAGAGAAGCCGAAGAAAGATTGCTTGCGATGGGGATTTATCCAGAGACCCGATGCCGAAATCCTTCTGAGCCTGTCTGGGAGCCTCATCCAAAAGTTGATAGAAAATGGATCCATCGAAGTTCTGAATGAGCCGATGGTAGGAGGAGCAGTTTAAAATAAGGTATAAATATGAGACAATTTCCGGACCATGGTAGAATGGGCAATATCATTGAGGTGAGAAATGTCAGCTATCGATATAGATTCTCTAAACGAGAGGCTCTCAAAAATATCTCTTTAGAGATAGAAGAAGGAAGCTTTGTTGGGATAATAGGTCCTATAGGTGCGGGGAAAACCACCTTATGTTATTGTCTATCTGGCGTGATCCCTCATATTTTAGGTGGTGAGTTTAAGGGAGATGTATTTGTTAAAGGTATTAACACGAGAGATGCCACCACTCCTGAGCTTACTCAGATAATAGGCTTTTGTCAGCAGGATGCAGAAAGCCAGCTCTTCATGACAGATGTTGAGAGAGAGATAGCCTTTCCACTTGAGAACTTAATGTTTCCACCCGATGAGATTAAAGCTAGGGTTGAAGAGGCTCTCAGGATAACCCGTTTAACAAAATATAAGAAGAGGCATCCATTCTTCTTATCAGGTGGAGAGAAGCAGAGGGTGGTAATAGCCGCAGTTTTAGCTATGCGTTCAGAGGTGATTATTTTGGATGAAACCCTCTCAGAACTCGACCCTCTTGGAGCGGAGGAGGTTATGGAAACTGTAAGTCGATTAAAGGAAGAAGGAAAAACGATAATAATGGTGGATCATGATTTAGAAAGACTTGGTAGGTTCGCTGATAAGATCGTGTTAATAGATGAGGGCAGGAAGGTTGCAGAAGGTACTCCAGAAGAGATTCTCTCAAATATAGATTTACTGAGAGAGCATTATCTTGACCCTCCATGGACTACGCAGATAGCTGCATCTCTTGTCCGCGCAGGCATCCATCTACCCTATATCCCGATCACGTTTGAAAGCGGAGTTGAACTGTTTAAGAAGTTGCTGGAGGGGACCTAGATGATTGAGGTTAAGAATCTATGGTATATTTATCAGCCCATGGGTACGGTTGCTTTACGCGATATAAATCTCCGTATAGAAGATGGAGAATTCGTGGCAATAATAGGTCAAAACGGATCAGGGAAGTCAACTTTGGTGAAGCATTTTAATGGACTGCTTAAGCCAACTAAGGGAGTAGTATTAGTTGATGGAGTGGATACTCGGAAGTGCAGGGTATCTGATCTCGCGAGAAAGGTTGGATATGTCTTTCAGAATCCAGATCATCAAATCTTTGCCGAGACCGTTAGGGAGGAGATGGAATTTGGTCCGAGAAATCTAGGCTTTCCTGAAGATGAGATCAAGAAGGAGGTGGAGAGGATCTCAAAGAAAGTAGGACTATATGAGTATCTCGACGAACCTCCCATGTCACTCAGTAGAGGGCAGAGACAGGTACTTGCAGTTGCATCCATTCTGACCATGAGACCTTCAACGGTAATAGTTGATGAGCCGACAACGGGATTAGACTGGAAGGGAAGTATTGAGATAATGGAGTTGTTGAAGGACTTAAATGAGGAGGGTAAAACAATAATAATGATCACTCATAACATGCGCATAGTCTCTTTATATGCTAAGCGAACTATTGTCATGTTTAAAGGGGAGATCATGCTTGATGGGCCAACCGAGGAGGTCTTCTCAAAGCCGGAGGAGCTTAAGAGAGCATTTATCTGCCCGCCGAGCAACTATCTTATCGCACGAGAGCTATCTAAATATATTAATTTCAAGAGCTTAACAATCGAGGGAATTTCATCAGAGATTATTAAGAAGTTAAGGGGTGAAGCAACATGAGCTTAGTCCTCCATATGCTGGAGATGGGGAAGAGGAAGTCGCCGATCCACGCCTTAAATCCATTGGCAAAAATGCTATGGTGGGCTAGCATAATTATCATCCCAATAATCATAACAAATCCGATAATCCTCCTTCTAGTCACATTTTGGACGCTGGCATTATCGGCGATTGCGCGGATTGGAAAAGAGTTGGTAAGGACCATTAAAATCCTTTATCCGCTACTAATAGGATTTATAGTCATCATCTGGCCTCTCTTTTATCCCCATGGAGAGCCATTACTGCAATTCTCCTTCATTAAAGTGACCACAGATGGCATAATCTATGCTCTTGCGGCAGGTTTAAGAATCGTCACCGCAGTGACGGCCTGTTTGTTCTTCACGATGACCACGGACATAGCAGACCTAGCTTCCGCAACTGCTCAATTTGCTCAAGAAAAGCTTCATGTCTCCTATACCTTACCATTCCTGATAGTTTCAAGCTTTAAGTTCTTACCAGAATTCATCGCAACATATGCTACTGTGAAAGAGAGCTTCATGTCAAGAGCGGTTGAGTTTGAGAAAGGTGGCTTCGTTGAGCGAATCAGGAAACATGTACCATTATTCATTCCAATAATCCTCAGTAGCCTTGAGAAGGCTAAGAACATGACAATAGCATTGGAGTTGAAGGGCTTCAGAGCTCGGGAGAAAAGAACCTTCTATAAGCCAAGCACCTTTAAGGGTAGAGATTACCTCTTCGCATTTTCAGGGGTACTCGCATTGGCCATCTGCTTGTATATTAGGATTATGACTAATTTCTGGAGCGTGTTCTTCTGGTGTTGAATGTAAAAGCGTGAGCAAATCTCTTCCAACGGAAATCCCTATCTTTTAATTTTGAAGTTCCTTATAATTAATGTTTAAATTAGAGAAGCTCAATAAGTCCAGCTTGATAATGATTACGCCTTATGGGGTGAGTATAGTTGGTGAAGCCTGATCGAATCTGGATAGCCAGAGATTATGTTGCCTGCAGTGGATGTAGAAGGTGTGAGATTGCCTGTTCCCTATTCCATGAGGGAAAAATCTGGCCGGAAGCATCTAGGATAAGAATATTCGCCCCAGCTCCGACGATCGAGATCCCGCATCTATGCACTCAATGTGATGACGCTCCATGTATAGCGAACTGCCCCGTTAACGCATTGAGCATGGATGAGAAGACTGGTGCGATCACCGTGGATAAGAAAGTCTGTACCGGATGTGGTACATGTGTTAACTCATGTCCCGCGGGAGTTCCAACAATTCACCCTACCGAGAAATATGCGTTGATTTGCGATCTATGTGGAGGAGACCCACAATGCGTAAAGGCTTGCCAAGAAGGAGGATTTAATGCACTAAGGATTGTTAAGAATGCACCCCCATCTTTGCGCAAGCTCTATACAAAAACGCCAAATGAGATTGCTAAGGAGCTTGCATACAGGTTTTATGGAGAATTTGGAGAGGAGTTGATCTAACTATGGCAAGAGGATACGCTAATAAGATTCTTGAAGTGGATCTATCATCAGGAAGCATAAGGGACCTTAGGATAGGTGAGGATATCTTAAGAAAATGTATCGGAGGCAGGGCTCTAGCCGCTGAAATTCTATGGGATAGGCTCGGCGATAGATGGGAAGAAATAAATCCCCTCTCTGAAGAAAATATATTCTTAGCATTAACCGGTCCGTTAACTGGATATTTTCCAGGAGCTAAGATTTGCGTATCAGGGAAATCTCCGTTAACGAATGGCATGGTTGGCTCAACGGTTAGCGGCGAGTTTGCCATAGAGCTCAAGTGTGCTGGCTATGATGGAGTAATTGTCTTAGGTCGCTCTGAGAAGCCTGTATATATCTACATAGATGATACTAATGTGGAGATTCGAGATGCAAGCCATATTTGGGGGAAGAATGGGCTGGAAACGGTAAAGATCTTGAACAAAGAAGTGGTCAATTATCTGAGAGAGAAGAGACCCAGAGAAAGGATTTGGAGAGAGCCCGGAATACTCTATATAGGTCCTGGAGGTGAAAGATTAGCTCGTATAGCCGCCGTTATGCAAAAGTGGACTCATGCAGCCGGATATGGTGGATATGGTGCGGTGATGGGCTCGAAGAATCTCAAAGCCATTGTTGCCAAGGGCACGGCTCCAATTCCAGAGCCATATGATATGGAGAGGGTGACTGAGATAATAAGGGAGGTAGAGAAAACATGCTTGGAGGACGATGTCATGAGGAGATGGGGGACTGGAGTCGAAGGCTATGATGTTGGAGCTGTAAGGAGCGCTGAGCCCGTCAGAAATTGGCAAGAAGAATGGCATGAGGAGAAGTCCATAGGCGTGGATCGCTTTGAGAGAATGCTTTGGGTTAAAAGATGCTGGAGTGATTATGGCTGTATAACAGCGTGTATGAAGGTATCAGCTGTCCGAGAAGGTCCATGCAAGGGTGCAATAGCCGATACTCCTAACTATGAGCTTCAGGCTTATCTTGGAACGAATCTTGGAATCTTCCAGCCCGAAGGAATAGTTTATCTTGTTAGTAAATGTAATGACTTAGGGCTATGTGGTATCCAATGTGGAAACGTTTTAGGCTTTGCCGGAGAACTCTATCAAAGAGGAATCCTAACGAGGGAAGACATGGGCTTTGAACTTAGATGGGGTGATGTTAAATCATTTGCCCGCTTAATGGAGTTAATAGCGAGCCGGGAGGGTATAGGAGAGATACTTGCTGAGGGATCTTATAGAGCGGCGCTGAAGATTAAGGAGCTAAAAGGAGTCGATGTCGCTAAATACGCTGTATGCGAGAAGGGCGAGGCTATAGGAGCTCATGGAATAAGAAGCGGACTGGATTATCCACCGGTCATTGCTTATGCATGTTCAGTCCAAGGAGGTGATCACACTTCAGTAGCTGGCCTACCCCCAGAAAGGGTTCCGAGCGAGCTAATGTCGGGGTTCCAAGATTCTGCCGTAATCTGCGGCTTCAATCTTAAGGAGAAATATTATGAGCTTGGATGGAAAATGCTAAGAGCGGTTACTGGCTGGAATATAACTATGACGGAATGGAATGAGGTGCTCGGCCCAAGGATGCTGACGATTCAGAGAGTTATGCTCTTATTAGGAGGGCCGGACCTGTTTTGGGATCCAAGAATCCACGATGATAATCCATCGAGGTTCTATGAACCATTGCCCTCTGGCCCTAGGGCTGGGCGCGCAGTTAAGAGAGAGGAAGTTATGGCTGAGAAGAGAAGATATTATGCCAGCTTAGGATGGGATGAATATGGGATCCCGAAACCTTCAACTTTAAAGAAACTTGGTTTAGAGAAACTGGAGCCAGCTATAAAGAGGATTAAAGAAAGATTGCGTGTGAGTTAGGTGACCCTTATGAATTTCGGGCTATTATTAATCCCAGATCGGAAGATCATGGAGATCGTCCATCTCTCAAAGCAAGCTGAGGAAAGTGGCTTTGACTATGTCTGGATAGCTGACGAAGATTTTTACAGAGATGTCTATATCACTCTCACCGCTATTGCTCTAAATACCTCCAAGGTTAAGCTCGGGCCGGGATGCACGAATCCATATACTAGACATCCCGCTATAACGGCCTTAACTATGGCCACGTTGAATAACCTGTCGAATGGTAGAGCTGTGTTGGCCATCGGGAGAGGAGGGTTAAATATCCTGAATCCCTTATGCATAGATATCAGTAAGCCCCTTAGCACCCTTAGAGAGTTTATCGACGTGTTTAAGCGAATCGTTAAAGGCGAGCTGGTAGATTATGAGGGTGAGGTAATAAAGCTTAGAGGAGTTAAGCTAGCCTTCAAACACACCAATAAGATTCCAATCTATGTGGCTTCAATGGGACCTAAAACTCTAAGGTTGGCTGGAGAAATTGCTGACGGAGTTCTACTTCCAAGCGTGCCTCCAGAATATGTGAGGATCGCGCTAGAAAACATAGAAGAAGGTTGTGTTCGCTCAGGTAGGGAGTTAAAAGAGCTTGATATCGCATGCTCCGTGATCTCATCGATATCAAGCTCACATGAAAAGGCATTCCGATTAGCTAAGCCATATCTGGTTTACTGCTTAGCGGTGATGCCCGATCAAGTTCTAGAGTCAGTTGGGATGTCTCGCCGAGATGTGATGCCGATAGTTAAGGCTCTGCCGAATGAGAAGAAGGCAGTTGAAGAAGTGACAGACGAGATGGTCAAGAAATTCGCTATAGCCGGAGATATAGAAGATTGTATGAAGAGAATAAGGGAGTATACCGATGCTGGCGTAACTCAACTTGTCTTTTCAGCACCTCTTGGAGAGGATATGGGGGAAACTATAAAGTCCTTAGGCATGGAGTTATCGCGGCGGTTCAGATGAACTTGATCTCTTTTCCGGTCTTTCTAACGGCCATGCCAGCCAATAGATAAAGAATAGTCCATGTCACTATATGAAATATCGGAGCTATAGGCTTCACTATCCACTCAACGTTAAATGCCGTAAGGCCGCTCCTTCCAACCTCAAACACAAGCATTAGTAAATCCTCAATCTTGATTCCTAAAGGCTCGTCAAGTCCGGGTGCAGCACCCATATCTAATACATCAAAGTCTATATTCAGAAAAGTGGACTCAACGCCATCATGAGCTATTTCTATAGCTTCCTTCACGACTTCCTTCATTCCCTTCTCCCTTATCTCACGATAAGTATACACATGGCTTCCTCTTTCACGATACCATTCAAGCTGCTTCTTGAAGTTCCGTGGCCCGCGCATGCCTATTTGAACAAATCGACTCATATCCACATTCTCAAGTCTTGAGACCAGATCTACCCAGCCAACATAAGGAGGTGGGCATGCATTATCTCCATGAGCGTCTAGGGTTATTATCCCGACCTTGCCCCCAAACTCTTCTGCTATTGCCTTAACAACTAGATATGGGTTACTTTCGATGACTATAGGCACGCATCCAACCCCCAACACTTCTCTAATTTTCTCAACAGTCCTTCTCATGGCATTCTCCTCATCCTCAGGAGCTATAATGGGAGAGATCGCTGAAATATCTCCGTAATCGACGAGCTTAATATGTTCGAAGACATCTATCCCGAGTTCTGGCAAGAAGCCACAGTATTTTAAGGAGGCTTTTCTCAATAATGCTGGATCGATTATCTTAATGGTTCTCTCACCTAGGCTATAGAATGTAAGCCCTAAATCTGTCCTCCAAGGATTTTCTCCAAAACTTAGCATTCCCCCACCTATTAAAGCCGCATCAGCTTCCTTCAGCTCCTCCTTATTTCTTGCGAGTGGAACTCCGAGAAAGGTCGGGGTATTACCATAAACTTTTGGGACGGATAATTTCTCAAAAGGCTCCATTGAACATCTCCTATACTTAAATTTCCTATTCATGCTCATCATAAAAACACTTAAGATCTGAAGTATATATGTGCTCCTCTAAAGCTTTTTCTTAAAGAGATTATATATTCTTCTTGAATTGCTTGGGTTAACGTAACCGGGGGTTGAGAGAATGAGCATCGTAGATATGGTTATCAGGAATGGGAAGATATTCACCCCATACGGTCTCCTTAAGGCAGGGCTGGCAATCGATGAGGGTAGAATAGTTTCGATAGCTAAAGATCCAAGGTTGCCAAAGGCTGACAGGGTAATTGATGCTAGAGGGAAGCTGATCATACCGGGTGGAATTGATGCCCATGTTCACATCTATACTGGTGAAAAGTATCGATATAGGGAGGATTTTGAGAATGGGAGTAAGGCGGCTTTAGCTGGTGGGACGACGATGGTCATAGATTTCGTTGGATTTGCTGGCGACCCGAAAAAGGAGTTTGAGGAGAAGAAGGAGATCGGTGAGAAGGAGTCTTCAATAGATTTTTCATTACATGCCGACATACTGAACGAGAAGTCGATAAACGATATACCGATGTTAGCTGAGAAGGGCGTATCCTCATTCAAGCATATAATGGCCAATTGCGATGGGCCTGAATATATAATGCCGGACGGCCTCATCCTAGAGTCGTTTAAAAAAGTGGGAGAGGTAGGTGGGATAGCATCGGTTCACGCTGAGAATGAGGAAATCAGAGCATACCTCGTGAAGAAGCTTAAGGATTCTGGGAGAAATGATCCACTGGCCCATGCAGAATCTCGGCCCAGAATATGTGAAGATGAGGCGGTTTCAAGAGCGATTATATTTGCTAAGGAGGCTGGAGTCCATTTACACGTCTTTCATCTCAGCTCTGGAAACGCCGTGAATTTCATTAAGTGGGCTAAGAGTGAGGGTTATAGGATAACATGTGAGACCTGCCCACATTACTTGCTCTTCACTCAAGATGACTTAAAGAGGCTTGGACCATACCTACAAGTAAATCCAAGTTTAAAGCATAAAAGTGATAGAGAAGCTCTATGGAAAGCATTGGCTGAGGGCTCGATAGACATAGTCACCTCAGATCACTACGCCCCCCTAAGGAGCGAGAAGGAGAAGGGATGGGAGAATATATGGGAGGTCGAGGCTGGAGTTCCTGGAGTTGAGACTAGGCTAATGCTACTAATGAGTGAGGGGGTAAATAGAGGGAGAATTAGTCTTAAGAGGTTCGTGGATGCACTATGCACATTACCAGCTAAAATATTCGGATTCTATCCAAAGAAAGGTATCATCCATGTCGGATCCGATGCCGATATAGTCATTATCGATCATGAGAAGGAGTTTAAGATATCTGCTGATAAACTTCATCATCGAGCGGATTGGACCCCATATGAGGGGATAAAGGTGAAAGGAATTCCGATCCTAACGATCGTGAAGGGTAAGGTGATGATGGAAGATGGAGAGGTTTGGGGCGATCCAGGGTATGGAAGCTTTATAGGCCGAAAATCTAAAAAAACAGACGTGCCCGGATATTAAAAGCCTCTAAGAATCATCATGTCAAGCCCTTTAATCGGGACGGCTAAAATTGAACATGGAGGTATTTTTAAACCTCATCATTTCTTAATGATGAGGGCAAAATTTTTATGTAAGAGCTTTAGAGACTTTTACTAGCCCACGGAGTGTGTTAAGCGATGGCTGAGAAGGAGATTCCGACTGTATTGGTTGGAAAGAAGCCCCTGATGAACTACGTCTTCGCCTGTCTAACAACCCTTCAAG
>Ga0190308_1000222_pt1 | contig 18975 bp, 20 predicted proteins | sample 48700756_MG_FD_165050 | JGI IMG/M metagenome (GOLD analysis project Ga0190308, IMG submission 165050) | Hydrothermal vent sediment bacterial communities from Southern Trench, Guaymas Basin, Mexico - 4870-07-5-6_MG | ecosystem: Environmental > Aquatic > Marine > Hydrothermal vents > Sediment ...
CGGGTTGTGGCAATGCCTTCCTTGATGCATCATGGTTCCCAGGTATTATAATAATTTTAATATCATTTCTAATTTCCCTAAGGAGATTATAGGCATATTTATATTGGTCATATAGATCCTCAATTAAAAGCTCTTTACGCTGATTTGGAAATACCCCTACCCCCTCAACGAGATCCCCTGCTATAATAATATACCTTATTTTCTGTATGATCCTTTTAAGTTTAAAATCATCTACTTGTCCATTCAATATCTTTATAAACTCTAAAAATTCATCTTCATAGAATTTTATACTACCTATATGTAAATCAGATGTAAAGACCGCATATATTTCATTATTCGAAATACCATTAGCTTTTTTAACGCTTGGATAATAGATCTCCTTAATTGTATATATTCCGGATGGTGTAATCTCAATCTTAAATCCTATAACAGAGTCTAGAGGTATTTCAGATGCTTCAAGAAATACACGGGGATTACGTTTCTTAAATATAAATAACCTCTGCTTACCTGTGTAGTCTTCAACCTCCAACATAATTTTATCGTCCCAGAGTTTCTTTGAATATACTAGGCCAATTACATATACCTCCTCAGTTTCACCCGGCTTCTTTTTTAATGGCAATGCGGATAAACTAGTTAGGTCTTTAATTCTCATTATTTCTTTAATATGGTTAGATAACCTATTGTATCTGTCTTTAAAAAGATAGATATAATTATCTGCTCCTCCCCCTTTCAAATAGTTTGTAGGATCAAAAATTACTTTATAGTCATATTTAAATTTCACTACCGACATAACTGGCTTTTTAATTAACTTCTCTAAATTATCTTTAGTTATGAACAGGTTGTCATGTATTGTTAAAAATCTTGTAAGATCTTCTTGCGAAATATAGCTGCAATTCTCTCTTAAATATTCATAGCCATCGTTAGTAAGCAAAAAACCATATTTCTCAATAAGCTTCAAAGCATCATTTAACTCCATTCCTAATTAAATTATTTATCTAATCTGCTCTATTAAGAAGATAGAGAAGCTAATTGCTTCTTAAACTTATGTAAATTAATTAATTCGATTTATGTAGATATCTTCTGGATGCCGGGATGCCCGAATGGTAAAGGGGTCGGCCTCGAGATCCCCCCTAATGGGATAGCCGATGGGGTTCCAGACCCCGTGTGGGTTCAAATCCCACTCCCGGCGCCATGCGGGGGTTCCCCTAGCCAGGCCAACGGGGGCGGGTTCAGGCCCCGCTGGCGTAGGCCTTCGTGGGTTCAAATCCCACCCCCCGCATCGTTTATTCTTAATTTTTATAATGTATGTTAAGATCCGATTGTAGCCTCTTTTTATAATATGATTAGATAGGAAAGCAACTTATCTTACACTTGAAGTCACAAATTTTCTGTAAATTTTATTTCTTCTTCCAATTCTTTAAAGAATTTCTCCATGAATTTTAATCTTTTTCTTGCGATTTCTTTAGCTTTTTTCGTATATAATTTTAATGGTATTTTCTTTAATTTTAATTCAAATTCTATATTTGGGGCATGCTTTCTTATATCCTTTATTCTTCCATTCTCTGTAATATTTTCCTTTATATATTCCTTAATGGACACATCTTTAAATATCTGTTGACCATACTTACCAGCGATCATAAAAGATCTCGCGATACCTACAGCTCCAATTACATCTAATTTATCAGCATCCGATAAAATTTTCGCTTCTATAGTTTGAGGTTTTCTGTTAGACCGGTATCTATGGGTTTCGATGCAATGCTTTACTCCCTTAATTATATCAGTGCTAAATCCATATCTTCTTAATATTTTTTTCAGCTTCTTGAGCTCCTAAAACTGCATGATCAATATTCCCACTTTCATCTAAATCTTCCTCAACCCGTGCTATATCATGTAGTAATGCAGCCAATTTAAGTACAGTTAGATTTACTCCTTTTTCATATTTAGCTAGATATAAACACAGGTTACAAACACGTTTTATATGAGAAAATAGACCATGTGCTCCATATTTATCAAGTTTATTCTCAACTATCTTCTCTAACTCAAGCAATATATTGTCAATATCGTTAACTGTCATTTATTTCTATCTTTAACTTATCATATATTTAATTTTTATAACTGATTAGGAATAAATAGAGATAAAAATTTTAATTAAGTAAAAGATAGAAGCAATAATGTTTGATATTAACATATTTTGCTTTTTTAATTTAGTATTTAAGGTATTTCTCTATAAACTCATCTAATGTGATTCCATTGATTTTAAGTTGGGTGGGCATCGAATTGCTCCAATACCTAGTATATTTGTCGAGTGAATATAACCTGCCATTTACATATTTAAGTGCTATTACAAACGTGAAATATTCTGTCTCTGGAAGTTTAGTTCTTTTAGCGTAATATTCAATATTATGCTTAGGCTCTCTTTTTAAAAAGAATAGCTATATCTCCCCATGTTTTAATAGTGGACAATCTTCAGGAAGTATATATTTTTCAGGTTTAGAAAGCGAGTCTAACCCTTCAAAGAAATTAAATATATGGATATATTGCCCTCTTATACTACCTTTAAATGATTTAAGGATTTTAATCCGATGGATCGTAAACTGTATTCCTGCTGGGCCGGCTTTAGTTGGATGCTGATATATCCAGTATGAAGTGGAGTTTATAACCTCGCCCAATACAACTATGTCAGACCAGTTATAGAATTCTCTATATGTCCATTTAAATATAAATCCTGGGTAATCCACCAGACCATGTGATATAGATATATTATTTTCGTTTAGTATAAACCTCCTAGAGTTATTCTCATAATAAATTACTATATCATGATATCCTACTAAGTTACTCTTTGAAGTTGTATTATTCAAACTTCTCTGATAAGGTACGTAACTCTCTATAATTTCTTTAATAGTATAATATGCAATTCCACCTAAAATTACTAAAACGAGCAGCAGTATAAGGTATTTTCTATCTATATAACGCATATGCTTCACTTAATTATTATTTTAAGGAGTATATATCCTATTAGTAAAAATTATGCAACAAAAAGGTGGATACTAAGGAATATTCATCCTTATCTCAGCGGACATAGCCCATATTTAAATGTCGATTGCTTATTCTAAAAATATAGAGTTTACTTTAACTCGGTTCTTTAATTAATAAGCTGATCTTTACAATAAGAATATAGAAAATTAAAAAGCTATGTGCATTAAAAATTTATGAGGTGGGCCCGTAGCTCAGCCAGGTAGAGCGCCGGGCTCTTAACCCGGTGGTCCGGGGTTCAAATCCCCGCGGGCCCGATCTTTCCTCAAGGAAAAATATTTTAATTTAACATCTCTACCTAATTATAGATAATACATGGCCGGCCCCGTAGCCTAGCCAGGATAAGGCACCGGCCTCCTAAGCCGGGGATCGGGGGTTCAAATCCCCCCGGGGCCGTTTTTAATCGAACTGATAAAATTAAATATTTTACAAAGACATCGAAATGTTATCCCGATTGAGAATAGATGAATTTTTTCCTGCTATTTTAATGCATAAACAACGTATGATGGACTATCTCTAATTCCATATTTTTAGCTTCTCTCATTTTATTTCTAATATCTTTCAATATCTCTTCTCTAAGATTATTATCCAATATTTCTTGAGCCTTTCCAGCTAGATAGGATACCCAGTCTAACAAGGTCGGATCTATTTCACCGTCACATATCTTCATGTAAGTTATGTCTCTGAAGCCAACGTCTGTAAGTATATTAACTAACTCAACGGGTTCATACTCTATATCTCTAGCAACAACCCCTAAGATCTCCATTATTTTATCCTCTATCTTAGAGATCTCAATAAGGAGTTCCTGTGCTTTATCTATAGGTTTAAAAGTAGGATAGTTTTCAGTTATAACAAGCATAGCTCCTGGTTTCAGTACACGATACATCTCTCTAAGTACTTGGAATATTTTTCCCGGAGTCACAGATCCTATAGTATGTACAGTAAAATAAAGATTCACAATGTCAAAATAATTTTCCTTTATAAAATCTAATTTACTCAAATTAGCCTTAATGAATACTATTCTATCCAATATTTCCTTTTCTATAATATTTATAAGCATCTCAAAGGAGCTTGGATCGATATCTATTGTTACTACAAGTCCTGTCCCCACACGTAAGGCTAGATACTTAGCAGAGTATCCTACGCCTGTACCTCCATCAAGTATCTTCAAACCCATAAGGTCTATGTTATTATAGATCTTGTCGAGTGTCTCAAATTCGAGTTTTTCCCTTTTCCGCCATGCTTCTTCATCAAACTCATAACCATATACGGAAAATTTATTCATTGAAGACACATTTTCATCAATATTTCTTACATATAAATAATGTATTTTAAAACAAAAAACATATGAAAAGCTGTAACTGTATTATAAAACTATGGAAGAGTCGAGAAGCAAACTTTATAAAAAAGTCTCTTAAAGCCAATGATCGGAGACTTTGAATCCCCGAGGTCATTTTCAAATGTTTAACTGGAAATCTGGTAGAAATCAAGGATTACAAGGGGTATTGAAATATATTCTAAGTGGAGATGATAATGTGTTTTTAAAAATGAAGATGAATATTTAAAGATCTAGTACTGTATGCCTATTTTTGGGGTTTTCTGCATTATCTCTGAAAATATGAAGTTAAGGTTTAATGTCCCAATTAAAAATCAATCGTTTCACTTAAGGTATCAATTTGTATCCTTCGATTTGTAAAAAGAATACTGGGTATATGAGAAACTCGAAGCGTAAATTGTTCAAATATTTAAAGTAATTTCGATATTTAATGAATTATCATTGTGGTGAGGAGAAGTATATTATTGTATATAATATCTGGATTGATGTTGGCAATAATTGTTATATCCATATTATTGAATCTGTATTCCTATCCTACCTATATCGGTGTTCCGATACCTAAATATAAAATTAAAATTGATATAGATTTCTCAGAGGGTTTTGTAAGTGTCGAAGGTCCTCCATATAAACTTGTTATTAGGCAGGGTGATACAGGAAGCATAAACATAACCTTAAGAAGAACGTATACCAATAAAACTTTGTGGATCTTATCAAGGTTGTATGGGATCGGCCCTGATTTTAATAAGTCGATTTCAGGACTATATCCTGGCCAGTCTCTACCTAGTGGAGTGACGTATGCTATAAACCCATCTCTAGTCTGTCTCTCTACAGATGATAAATATACTGCCACATTGGTGATCCATGTAAGTCTCTATACGACTCCAAGATCTTACAAGTCATCCCTTGATAGTATTTTAATATATCCAATAGAAAAAGAATCTGTAAGCGTGACAACTTTATCTATATTGCTTGTAGTCCTCCCGAAAGAGTGAAGTTGATTAAATAGATCGGTAACCATAAAGCCGATCCTATTAACGATCTTACTATCGCATTAATGATACCATTATTATGTCTTATACTAGGCCTCTTCGACTTTTTATATGTCTCCATAGTGTTTTTCTGATCTCTTCTGAGAATATAGATTAAAAATAGATGGTCATAAAGCCTTAGATCGCTCCATGTAACTATTATCATATTATTAATTGCGGTAGGGTCATCACTTAGAAGATTAATTTAGTTTTTAATTGATGTGCTACATTGAAAGTTCATAGTAAGATCATTTTATGTTATTTTTGTTAGGTGCTAAATATTTGTGAGCCCATGAAGTATATGTTTTGAATATCGTTGGTATGTGGTTCTTATGAGAGAATAGTTTCTATTATATCCTTAGTAATTTATTTTATTAAGATTGTTAAGAAATATAACATTTGATTGTGATGTCTGAAAATATTTTTGGGACTGCAGGAGTACGTGGAATATTTGGTAAGGATTTAGATCATAATTTTATTTATAAATTGGGAGCTGCGGTCTCTGAATACTTTGGAGCCGGTACATATTTAATCGGATGGGATTGTAGAGTAACTAGCCTCGCCATAGCGAATATCGCGATATCTTCGTTGTTATCGATGGGGAATGAAGTACATGTAGCTGGGTTAATAACTACTCCTGCATTGCAAAAATATATTCAAGACACTAAAATCTATAAAGGAGGTTTGATGATAACGGCTAGCCATAATCCTCCTGAATATAATGGAATTAAGGTAATAAGAGGGGATGGTGTTGAGATCTCTCGAAAAGAAGAAGTCTCTATTACTAAAATTTTTAATGAACTAGATTTAGATATAAAATGGTATAATGTATCCAGTAAAGTATTAAATAAAGAGGATTCTGCTGTCACTCATTATATTGAGTCGCTCTATAACCATATTGCTCCAGATGTATTGAAAAGGGAAATTAAACTTGGTATAGATTATGCTAATTGCAGTAGCTACTTCACCATCAGACGCTTAGTTAATTTATTCCATAATTTTAAGCTGATCGAGGTTAATAATGAGGTGAATGGATTATTCCCGGGTAGATTACCAGAACCTACGCCGGAGAATCTAAAGAAAACATTGAAATTATTTAAAAAATATTCTATCGATCTGGGAATCGCATTTGACGGAGACGGCGACCGAGGGATCATTATAGATGAAAATAACCGTGTATATTGGGGTGATGAAATAGGGGTTTTAGTAGCTTATTATATGGCAGAAGATCTCGGGATAAATGCTGTAGTTACTCCAGTATCTTCTTCTATATTAGTTGAGACTGTTTTAGAACCAATAGGAATTAAGGTTGTAAGAACGAGAGTAGGGGCGAAAAATATTGTAAGTAAAATGATTGAATTGAACTCGATACTCGGTTTTGAAGAAAATGGCGGGATAATATATGCCCCACATCTTCTTGCAAGAGACGGCGCAATTACTCTGATCATGACCCTAAATCTACTTTCAAAATATAGAAAAAGTTTGAGTGAACTTAGAAAGATTTTCCCTACATACTATCAATTTAAATTAAAATATAGGCTTCCAAAGCTAGATCCTTCCTTCAAGACGGAAATTCTATTGAAGATTAGAGAGGAAGCGAAGGATATTGTTAGGGTCGAGGAGATTGACGGAATCAAACTCTTTCATAGTGAGGATGAATGGGTTCTGATAAGGCCGAGTGGAACAGAACCTTTAATAAGAATATTTACTGAAAGTAGAGATAAGAAGAAAGCCAAGGAACTAGCTGAATTATATTATTGGAAAATCAAATCTATTGCCAGCAATATAGTAACTAACTAAATTTATGAATAAAACCTAGATCCTTTAATAACACTATTTTATCATCCTTCTTAATATACACTCCTTGACCACGTTCTACATATCCTATACATATAAACTTCTTCTTTTTTTCAATTTCCCTCGCCTCCTCCTCCGTAACAGCAAATATCCCTCTATATTCCTCCCCTCCATAATAAACAAGTTTGTACATCCTTCTTATCCCCAAATATTTCTTACATGTAACAACCAAGTTATGTACAGTCTTCTCAGGTTCGACTATAATCTTAACATTAGACTCTCTTGAAAGTATATTAAGACTGCGTGCTAATCCATCGCTGGAATCTATCGAGGCATGTACCTCAAAGTTATTTATTAGATCAATATACTCGTATAATCTCGGTTCCGGATATAAGAAACTCTCTATCGCTTTCTCTCTTACGTCCCTGGGTATTTTTTGGATTCTACTATCTTTACCAAGTAAGAAATATAATCCAAGAGCTTCCAATCCGAATCCTCCATCTATGCATATTTTATCCCCAACTTTTACCCCACTTCTTAAAGGAGGAGTTTTTCCAGCTAATCCGTAGGCGGCAACTGAAATAAAGAGGTCTCTTGAGTAATTAGTATCCCATTTATGAATAATATCTTCGCTTAAATCATATTTATTAAGAGCATAAAGTATGCCGTCTCTTAAATCTTCAATCTCCTGTCTAGAGAGAGTTTCAAATCCTATAGATATATTTAAGCTGAATGGCATTACACCTTTAACCGCCAAATCCGATGCCACAGAAACTATGCTTTTATACCCTACAGAATGCATCGACATTGAATACGGTCTATCACTACTCCCAACAAATGTATCTATATTGAACAATAAATATTTATCATCTAATCGGTAAATCCCGACATCTTCATATATCCCTTTAAATCTCTTTCTAAATATCTTTATAACGGTATTCTCATCAAGAACCATTTCAAAAGCAATTATCTGGCACAACATAAAAATATTTAAACGGTTTATTAGTTCCTCTAATATACTCATATAACGTTATCTCCGATATATAGATAGGGAGTTTAGGCAGCTCCAGCCTCCCTTTAATATATTCAATTAGTATGTCGGTATCAATTAATACTCTCTCGACCATCTCTTTCACTATTATAAAGTGAATATTACTTATATAGTATCTTTTATATCTTTTCCAGTTTTGCTATTAATGCATCTCTATCAATCTTATAATTCTTTATCCTGAAATTACTCTCTATAGGTATTTTAAATATGTATTTGTATTGATGCCAGTCTACTTTACCTGTTATCCTCTCATCATCCATACATGTAGTCTCATCCCCATACTCAACCTTCTCCATACCGATGCATACTATAAGCCTATCAAATTCCTTGAATAACCTGACCTCGTCGTCAGGCTTAACATCACAGTATACTATTACCGTATATCCATCCTCCTCGAATATCTATACAAGTATTTTTATATCTATTACCTAGTCTGATGAACTCGTTTACCAATGACGCCTTGGTCAATATGCTGGCTATCCAGTCTCGTATCAATAAAATATCTTTTATATTTTATGTAGCGGCTTAAAAACCCTTTATATAACATATTTTATTGGTGAAGGTGTGTATCGATGAAGAATGGTACACGCCGGATTGGTTTATGGGGCGCCTGGAGTGCCTCATAAGCCACCTAACCCCTGCATACATCGCCTGGTGTGGTGTATGCGGGGGCTCTCCAGAAACTCTATATCGCCTGGAGTGGTATAGAGTCTCTGGAGAGGGAGTAGGGGGATAGGGGCTTAGGGAATAGAGAATACAGTATACAGTTTATGGGCGGCTATCTGGAAGCCCATGGAAATGTCCTCTCTACATGGGCCTCCCTCCGTACTTGAAGGGGGTGATAAGATGAAGAGGGAGTATTCATATGAGGAATATATGAATACTATTAAGCTTTTAAACAGGGGTTTGAGAATTACAACTGTATCTAGGGAATTAGGTATACCTAAATCTACATTACACTACTGGAGGTATGGAATCTATAGACCGCCGTCAGCCAGATGGACTCCAGAGCCTAGCAAAGAATTAGCATATGTATTGGGAGTGTTATATGGAGATGGATATATAGTGAGGGAGCGTGGATATCACTATGATGTTGAGTTACTTGTGAAGGATTATGGATTTGCAGAGGTATTCAGTAGAAATATTGCTAAGGTATTGAATAAGAGATTTAGAAAGCCGAAGAGATGGGGTAGGTCACATAATTTATGGAGAGTATACTACAGGTCTAAAGCATTCTATCAATGGTTTAGGGAACAGAACCTAAATACTTTAAAGCAGTATATAGAATATGATAGGGGCGCTGTAAAACATTTCTTAAGAGGATTATATGATTCGGAGGGATACAATTATAGATGTAGAAAAATATTTCTATACAATAATGATCTAAAGCTATTAAACTATATACAGTAACTATTGAAGAAGTACTTCGGTATAAGGGCTACAGGGCCATATTTAGTCGTTAAGGCTGGAAGTATAATTATTAGGAGAGATGGTGAGAGGATTAAGGCGAATCACAATAATTATTATATAGCTATTTCCAGGAAGAGAGACGTACAAGTGTTTCTAAGTCAAGTAGGATTCAGCATAAGGGAGAAGCAGTTAGGACTACCTAGGAGAAGGAGACAACCCAAACTCCATCCCTAAACCCCTATCCCCCACTCCCTTTTTACCAACCCTATAATAAATAAAAGAGCCCCCGCCGGGACTTGAACCCGGGACCTGCGGCTCTCTTTAATTATACAAGGCTTACGGCATCACGTCGCCGCTCTACCACTGAGCTACGGGGGCTTCAAAAGTTATCAGTATTTAAATTGTTTATATACGTTTACATATTTTTATGCTTGATGATCTTATTAGAACATCCTTCGCTGGATGATGTTGAACAGAGATTAAGGGAGGTTATATTGTGGAGACGATTGGCTATAATAGTAGGTTTCTTTAGTGTTGACTATTATGGTAGAGCATCATCCTATTTAGAGTCAGGGGAGAGGTTAATTATAATTAAAGAGGATGGTTCTGTATTAATTCATAGGTCGGTGGGTTATAAACCGATAAATTGGCAGCCTTCGTCTTCTAGAATCAGGATGGAGAGAAAAGATGGTATTTTGATATTAGAGGTTATCCGTATGAAGCCGAGGGAAGTTCTTAGAATTAAGCTAGAAAGAGTTAAATTGTTATATATTGATAAGTTAGTCGATACTGGAGCTTTTGAAATGTATTTGACTGAGGAAGATATGAAGAGAATCTTTATTAGAAATCCTGGGCTTATTGAACCGGGTTTACATATAATTACTAGTGAGAAGGAAGTTGGATCGGGTAAGGCGGATATAGTTGCAAGGGACTCATCGTCTAACATCGTTATAATAGAGTTGAAAAAGCATAAAATAGGTGTTAATGAGGTTCTGCAATTAAATAAGTATGTCTCTGAGCTAAGGGTGACAAATAAAAATGTTAGAGGTATTATAATAGGGACAGATATTTCTAGTGATGCTATGGAGTTGGCTAAAAGACTAAAATTGGAGTATAAAGTATATAGTTTGAGAGCATTATCTCAGTACAAGAGGAAATAATTACATTATTACTTAATCTTTATTTATAGGTTTATTTATTCCTAAGACTTGAAATATTATTAGTTTTTATAGATTGTGATGGAAATGAGTAAGTATTCCGAGCAAGATGATATGACTGCGAAAAACCCTTTGAGCGTAATATTTAAACATGTAGGCAGTACTATCACAGTAGTATTAAAGAGTGGTGAAAAGTATACGGGGATTCTAAATAAGGTAGATAATTACATGAATCTTCTAATCGACGAGGCTATTGAGGAGTATGGTGATAAAACAACGCGGTATGGTAGAGTGTTGATTAGAGGTAACAATATCCTATATATCCAGCTCAATAAGCTATGAGGTGGATTTAAAATGGCATTCTTAACCATTGAGAGGTTATATGGAAAACCCGTCTCTGAAATGAAAGTTGAACTTGTGGAGAGAAAGGGACTCGGCCATCCAGATTATATAATCGATCTACTATGTGAATCTGTTTCACGTGAATTATCTAGATTCTACATAAATGAATATGGTAAAATTCTTCATCACAACGTTGATAAAGGATTACTAGTAGGAGGGGAATCTCAGATTAAATTTGGAGGAGGTATTGTAACTAAACCCATCGAAATATTTGTTGCAGGTAGAGCTACTATACCCGATGATAACTATAGTCTAATTGAAGAACTTGCTATAAAAGCAATGTCTGCAGCCATCAATAATAATTTCAGGTTTCTAGATCCTGTAAGACATATGCACTTAAATGTATTAATAAGAAAGGGCGCCGTCGAATTAAGAAGTTTATTAGAGAGAGAAAGAGAGCCTTTAGCTAATGATACTTCGTTCGGGGTTAGCTACGCACCTTTAACAGATACTGAGAAACTCGCCTTAGGTATAGAGAGACTGTTAAATAGTAAGGAGATTAAGGATAAATATCCTTATATTGGAGAAGATATAAAGGTTATGATACTGCGTAATAAAAACAAGTTAAAAATCACAATTGCAGCAGCATTTATAGACCGGTTTATAAGTAGTGTAAGCGACTACAAGAATAAGAAGAATGAAGTTTTAGATATTGTAGATGAATATGTTAGAGGCATGTTAGGCGATAATTATAAATATAAAATTTATTTAAATACAGCTGATAATTTAAAAAGGAAAAAAATCTATTTAACTGTTACTGGCACTTCGGCCGAAATGGGTGACGATGGCAATACAGGGAGGGGTAATAGAGTTAATGGTCTGATAACTCCTAATAGATTCATGAGTCTTGAGGCAGTTGCTGGGAAAAATCCAGTTAGTCATGTCGGAAAATTATACAATGTAATGGCGTCGTACTTGAGCAATAAAGTATACGAGGAGCTATCAGATTACATTTCAGAGGTTTATGTTAGAATATTAAGTCAAATAGGTTCTCCGATTACAAAGCCTCAGACATTGCATATATTGTACCGTATGAAAGCAGGGAAAAATACGCAAATTAAAAATGATATAAGGAGAATAGTTGAAGATACATTTACATATGATACATTTAAGGATGTTACTAAAGATATACTAGAGGGCGAGTATCTCCTTTTCTAATATGTCGCAGGATATCATTTCACTGAACGTATAAATTGATAGAATATCACATAATCTCCTTATAGGGGTTCCATGTTTCTTGAAGAAGAATTTTGATAAATTTATGATATCTCTCTTCAGCAAATTGATTCCCTCGTCTGTATCCGCACTAATAGCTTGAGGCCAGTCTATCAAAAAAACTTTGCCAGTTTTAGAAATAAATACATTAAATTGGCTTAAATCCCCATTAACTATATTTGCGTCATATGCCTTTTTAACTTCATAAATTATCTTGTTAAACACCTGTAACGGATTATCTAATTTTTTAGTGTCATTTAATAATAGCCCATCAAGTCTCTCCATCAATATCATATGTAATACCCTGTATACAGGCCTGGGGACAGAAACTCCTTTCCTAAATACATATTTTAAATTATTATATTCCTTCTTAGCAGCATATATGTTTCTTACATACCATGGTAACTTTAGGTCTTTAGGTCCATAGTCTCTCTTTATTCTAATCTTTGTGAAGCTCACACGACCTAATCTAAATACCTTTAGACTAAGTATCTTGTTTTCAGGACTTATTACTTCATATATATCAGATTCCTTCCCTGTTCCTATTTGCCTGCCTACACCCGCTATCAGTCCCCGGTCACTCAGCTTCTTCAGTGCAATAAGATCTAAACCTCGTGTTAATAGTCTAATGGACTCATATGGCTGTTTAAAATACTCTACAAATCCATTTCTATGGAGCCATAGGATTTTTTTATCAAAGAATTTTTTTGAAAATTTCGTTTTTTTATATAATAAATCAAGGGGAATTCTTTCAAATTTTCTAGAATATAACAATATATTTTTTAATATGAGCCAAGTCTCCCTATCTATCGACTTTACGTAACTTGCTGTTTCCAAGAATGTGTGCATGTTCTCAATATTTTTAAATTATGTTCCTACGTTAATTAAGATAGGTAGTTTCAAATGATTAAACCGATAATAAGAGGCTATCTTTATTCATTTAAATATTATAAAAAATTATATCAGCATTATTGTAACAAATATATTTCGACAGGTTCTAGTGAGTTAGACCGTATATTTGACTATGGCTTAGAACCCTATTCCAAGTATTTAATATATGGAGAAGCTGGTACTGGAAAAACTTTCTTATCGCACCAAATTACGGCAAATTTCCTTAAACATATTGAGGATAACGTTATATACATTGATACCGAGGGCAATTTTTCTATAGATCTTATAAAGGCATTAAATATAGCAGATAAGAAGTTAAATAAAGTGATTATTAGACGAATATATGACTATGATACAGTTTATGATTTTTTATTTAAGATTTTATATGTATCTAGAAAATTATCTTTACTCATAATCGATAACATCAGCAATATATTCCTTATGTTCTCAGATCCTGCAGAAATTCAATATAGACTGATTGATTTATTCTATATAATTAATTTAATAAAGGAGAAATGGGGGGCTACAATCTTTGTCACAGCAAAGGTATATGCCATGCCTCACCCTATATCCCAGTCATTAATTAAGCCTAAAGGGGGCGTTTCTATAATAACGATGTTTAACAAGGTGGTTAATTTATCACGTATCAGAAATAATATTTATAGAGCGTTGGATCTATACTCTGAAATACCTGCTGCTCTATTTAAAATAACTGATAAGGGTGTTACAGATGTCTGATAAATCTATGATCGATGCTAAAAGGATTTTTTATAAGGCTCTCAATAGGGAGATAGACTCGAAAAAAGCCTTATCATTGTTAAGTGAATTAATTAAGAAAAAGAAGAGTAAAGTATTAAAAGGATATTCATTCGGCGTTAAATCCATTCTTTTAGGGAAAAAAAGAAAGTATTCATTTAGCGTAGAATATACTGAGTACCTGGAGAACGTTTATTCGCTGGTTAAAATGTTAGGTGACAATAGGTTTTTAGGTGATTACGAAAAAGGATATTTTCTAGCGTGGAAAGATTATATCAACTATATTCGTTTTTCTAGTAGAAAATAAGAACATTATATATTATTATCCAGACCAGTAACCAAAATATTATGTAACTACCTAGTCCCTCTAAAAATATCACTTTCAAATCTGGCTTCAGATTCTGTTTTCGATATTTAAAATATGCGTAGTATATCGTTACTAAATATATTAGTGTAGCTATAAATATTACAAATCCAGCTTGTTCAAGACCATATTTTAAAAAACCCGCTATCGACCCTCCAATTATCGAGAAAACGAATCTCATGATGTATAGAGAATCCCGTATCTCCATTTATTTCCACCTTTAAATATTTGTATATCTCCCTTACTAAAAATAAAATCTGAGGAGTATGTTTACAAGTCTCGCTATAAGGGCTTTATTAAATGATTTAAAAAAAGACTATGATCTTAACGCAGCTAGAATATTAAGTCTCAAGTATTCAAAATTAGGATATTATATCATGAAGCTATATACCTTCACAGGGCGTCTAAATCTTTTAATTGACACAAAAAATAAAATTTTCCTACCTGTTTTCCTAAAGGAAAAAAGTGAAAAGATAGAAAATACTATATCAAATTTCTTCAAGAAGACGAGTAATATTAATATTAATAAATTCGATCAAATAGATTTAGAGAGAATTTTATATATCGATATCGGTTTCAAAAATCGCTATAAAATATTTATAGAATTATTTGGAAAAGGCAATTTTGTCGTCACTAACGAGGATAATATAATTCTAGTTGCCGAGTATGAGTATGAGACTCAAAAGCGCAGAGTAAGAAAGGGATCTGAATATATTTTTCCTAAACTCATCGATCTAAATTATACTGACTTAAGCAATGTTGTCCGGGAGAAATCAGATTTATTTAGGTACCTCCCGATTGATCCTTTTACATTGAACTACATACTATACAAATTAGAAATGGTCGATACTAAATTAAGTGAAAATGATTTAGAAAAGATATATAACCACCTAGTTTTGATCATCAATCAGATAGATAGAGGTGACATAAATTATGTTGTTATAAAAGACTACAAAAATAAATATACAGTGCTTCCATATACTCCAGATCAGGAGTATGTTTCTAAATATGGTTTAATATTATATAAAAATAAAGACTATAGAGAGTTTTCAGAATATTTTGTTAAGGAACTTTATCCTGCAATACTCAATCTAACCGATTCTAAGTATAGAAAGATACAGGAGACTATTTTAAAAATGGAGGATGAGCTTGCTAAATTAAATAAAAAACTTGAAGATTATCAGATGGTTGCACCATCTTTATACTCTAAGATAGACGAGTTATATAAGATATTCGATGAAATCAAACAAGGTAAAACCCACTATAAAATCGATACAAAAAATAAATTGGTGTATATTAAAGTTAATGACTTAGAGGTCCCTCTCCCATATAACCAGAATCCATATAAAGCAATAGGTTATTTATACGACGAGATCAAACGAATGAAGAAGGGAGTTAGGAAGTTAAATGATAAGATTAATGAGCTAAGAGCGTCGGTTGGTAAGGAAGTTTATAAAACAATCTTTCTAGACGCATATATTAGTCTTAAGAAAAAATGGTTTGAGAAATATATTTGGAGCATATCTACAAATGATTTTTTAATCATCGGAGGTAAAGATGCGCGAACAAATGAGTTAATCATTAAAAAATATGCTACTGAAGACGACATAATTTTTCATGCTGATATCCGTGGGAGTCCTTTTGTAATTTTAAAAGAGGGACTTAGTAAAAATGCAGATTATATTGATATGTATGATGCAGCATATATTACTGCATCATATAGTAAAGCATGGCAATTAGGTCTCTCGTCAATAGCAGTATATTATGTTAAAAAGGATCAATTATCGAAGCATCCTCCTACAGGAGAATATCTTCGAACGGGAAGCTTTATGATATATGGTAAGAGAAACTATATAAAGGGAGTCCCCCTCGTACTCTATATAGCTATTACGCAGATAGATAATTTTAATAAAATTTTTATAGGCTCTGAATCAGCTATTAAAAAACATAGCATCGCCAGAGAAGTTTTTAGATTAATACCAGGTGATTTTCCAAGGGGAAGTGTGGCTAAAAAAATAATTGATTACTATTTATCTAAAAATTATTTAGATAAAAAATATTATGAAGCATATTACAATGATCTAATTACCAGGGTTCCTCCGAACTCATATTACTCGATAACCAAACTATTTTAATCATACCTTGTATAATATTCTATTTGAATATGTTTGTACCAGAGTCTTGGAAGAATTTAGAAGTTAGAAATATAATATCTAGTCCGGTTCCAGAGATATATGCGGACATGAGTGTGAAGGAGGCAGCTGATTTTCTATTGGGTGAGAGGCTTCCCGCTACGATGGTTTTTAATAGGGATGGAGAATTGGTAGGATATATAGAGATCTATGATCTTGTGAAAGCATTATTAGATGGTAAGGAAAACGTTAAATTATCAAAATATGTTAAAAAACCGATACCGATCGTGAAAGCTGATAGAAAAGTAATTGATGTGATGAGGATATTTACAATAAGAAATACCCCTATAATTGCAGTTACGTATAAAGGGAGGATCACAGGCTACTTAACTATTATTGACATGCTTAGAGTGCTTCCAGAAATAGTTGAATCCTTATTAGCTATGGAGGAGTTCGAAGAAAAACCTGTATTTAAATTAAAGGCGCCAGTTATGGGTTACTGCGATAGGTGTGGAACATGGAGTGATCGATTAATTGAAGTAGATGGTAACTACTATTGCCCAGATTGTATAGCAGACTTATTTGGTGAGTCGATTAGATAAAACCAAGTTCGCGTCTTCTGTCTATTGTTTGTTTTACATCAGGGCCTGTACTAATTATCGTTACTGGAATATTCAGTTCATCCTCGATTTTACTAATAAACTTTCTGGCTTCTGGCGATAATTTATCCCACTCTGTCTTTCCATAATCCTCTTTAAATAAAACATCTATCTTAGTAAGGGCGATTTGCGTTGGACTATTTAACATTACAGCTCTTTTAGCGTAGTTAAAGTTAAATGGAGCTGCACGTCTAATTCTCCCTGTAACTGTAGCTATTTCCAATACTCCCAGCTTCTCAGCTTCTTCACGTGTGTATTCATTCTTTAACGGCCCTCCCCCCACTCTTGTCACATACGATTTAAACACAAGTATTACTTCGTCTACTCTCTTTGGCCCAACACCAACGTCTGAACAAATCGCTGAAGCAGTTACGTCTTTAGAGGTTACGTATGGATATGTACCATGATATAATGATAAAAATGTTCCCTGAGTCCCTTCTAAAATAACCTTTTTATTGGTATCTAATGCAGTATTTACTTCTAAAGGAACGTCGGTTAAAAAATCCTTTAATTCATCAAAGTCCTTCGCTAGTTTTAAAATTCTCATCACCCTATCTCTCATTGCTGGGCCTGATCCGCTGCCAGTAGTACCAATTTTTTTACTTAAATGACTACTTTTTCTATCTTCTTCTATATGCTTTTTCTCAATAATTCCCGTTTGATAATCCATATAAACTCTGTTACGAGTCCCTGTTTCCTCTACTTCTTTAAAAAAGACCACTGGATTTACAAGAACCCCAGGACCTATTAAAAGACGTGCTCTTTTATTTACGAATCCACTAGGAACTTGTCTTAATTTGAATGTTCTTCCATTAAATACTACAGTATGTCCGGCATTAGGCCCTACTCCCCCGCGAACGACTAGATCAATATCATCAGCTAGTGACAAGTAGGATATTACCTTGCCCTTCCCAGTATCGCCGAAGAATCCATCAACCACGACATATAACATTGATTATCACCATAAAACCTAAAACAAAATATTAAATCTATTAAAAAAATTTTAATGTTACCGTCCAAACCGTCTATGCCTCTTTTGGTACGTTCTTATAGCCCTCATTAAATCGATTTTCCTAAATTCTGGCCAGTATATATCTAAAAATATTAATTCACTATATGCAGCTTGCCAAAGTAGGAAATTACTTAATCTATACTCTCTGCCTGTTCTCAAAATTAAATCTACATCTTGATTATTGTTTAAGTGGGATGTAGACAGGTATTTCTGGAATGTCTCTATAGTAATTGATTCTATATCTAGCTTGTCATCTAATACATCTTTAATAATTCTCTTTGTAGCATTTACTATATCCCACTTTCCTCCATATAAAAACGCTATATTCACAACCATGCTATTACATTCTTTTGTACGTTCTTCTAATTTGTTCATTAAATCCCTGAGATCATCTGGCGCATTGTTATGATCTCCTATGAATTTGATTTTAATACCATTTTTTATTAGCTCATCATCAGTTAACGCCTCTTCCAGGTATTCCCTAAAGAGTGTAAATATAGTTTCAACTTCATCGGGAGGCCTATAAATGTTTTCTGTAGAAAATATAAAAAATGTAACACTTTTTATCCCTAGCTCTCTAGACCATTTAATTACTTGTTTCACCTTTTCAGCTCCAATCCTATATGCCTCTTCTTTACTTATCTTATTGCGTGAAGCCCATCTACGATTCCCATCTAGAATCAATCCTATATGATTTGGTGCGATTCCGTTTTTAATTTGTTTATACAATAC
>Ga0190308_1000223_pt1 | contig 18975 bp, 37 predicted proteins | sample 48700756_MG_FD_165050 | JGI IMG/M metagenome (GOLD analysis project Ga0190308, IMG submission 165050) | Hydrothermal vent sediment bacterial communities from Southern Trench, Guaymas Basin, Mexico - 4870-07-5-6_MG | ecosystem: Environmental > Aquatic > Marine > Hydrothermal vents > Sediment ...
TATGATGATGCAGTGTCCTTCGTGCGGAGCGCCTGTCGTGTTTCCGAGTGTCGCAGAGCGGATCGTGTGTCCGAAATGTGAGAAAGTCTTCGTGAATCCCTCCTTTGAGGCTGTGCCGACAACAACGACAGCATCGACGACATCAACAACACCGCCGACGACACCGACAACGCCTACAACGCCAACAACGACGCCAGCGCTGCCAGCTGAAGAAGAGGAGGAGGGGGTAGAAGCGGCGAAGGGAGAGGCTGCTGAAACTACTGCGGAAGAGACAAAAACGGAGGTTGAGGAAAAAGAGAAGAAGGTAGAGGTGAAGTTGTCTGAAGAAAATGGAGCTGAAACAACAGATTAAGCGTTTCGTTGAAAACCTCGCAGTCCAATTTGCAGTAGATGTCGTTCGCTCTTACCTCCTTCACAGATTAGAAAACATAACGGCAGCAGACTGCTACACAGCAATCAAAAACAAAGTGAATTTATGGCAGATAACGCCAGACAGCGACAAGACATACATCATCAAGAAAATTCTGCCACGCTTCCGCAAGCTCGTCATAAGGTATATGGACGACATCACGCCACAACTTGTGCTTGAGTGGCTCCGCCGAGACCGACCTGATTTGGCAGACGTTATAGAGAAGAAAAATCAATGGGCTTACGCAGATTATGAGAAAGAAGAAGCATATAAGTGGCTCGCATCTCAAGTAGAAAATATAAAGGCGAATATAAAGGCGGTGCTGTCGTCGGAGGTGAGTTAAAATGGAGGAAGAATCTCAAGAAATTTTTGTCCTCTATGATGATAAAGGGAAGAGATGGGAATTTAGCGATAGTCCAGAGAATGCGGTTGTTGTGCGATTAGAAGAGCCTTTCAGAGAGAGTTTCGCTCAATACATGCCTGGCGACGAAATTGTAATACCTGTTGAGGTCGCAAAAAGAATAAAGTGTAAGATTTTGGAAGAGTGGAAATGAGGGATATTCTGGCGTATCTGGTCGGCGGAAGCATAAAACTCGCATTCGGAGCGGTCTCCTCCGCTATAACCTCACCTAAGCCAAGATACGAGGAACTCATCAAAGCATATAAAGAGTATGAGAAGCTTCTGAGAGAAGCGAAGGACGAAGTGGCGAAAACCGCATCTGAGGGCGGTAAGGGCGAGAGTAAAGAAGATAAGCGACAGAAAATGGTGCAGGAAATACTTGTGCGCTGCTCTTTTAAACCTGAGTGCATTCGCAAAGCAGCGCTGAAACTACGAGAGAAGAGAGAGCGTGGTGAGGAAATCAGAGTTGAGGAACTGGTATAGAAAAACTTTTTAATGATGACTGTGGAAGAGGAAAACATGTATGAGCGTTGTGAGCTTGTAGGCATTACGCAACCTCCTGCTGATGATAAAACAGGCGTCAGCTCAGGATATTACGGCAGCTTGGAAGGGAAGCATTATGCACCGTGCTTCGCATTACCAGATGAGAAGTTCTATCTGACATTCAGACTTCACAACGTATTAGATCAGTCTGGAGATGTTTATTTGATTTTAATTTCTATTTTTTCGGAGACTGAGCAATACTTAGATGTGTTTAAGGTCAGTTTGGATGCCTACGGTTACGCTGATATTTCACTCACACCCTCTAAGAGAGGGGCGCACATATTAATTATGGAAGTTGGGTGGGAAACAACAGAGCCCGAGTCTTCTGAGCCGCCGTATGTAAGGCGGGTATATTACAAGGAAGAGGGGCGTTGGATTAATGTCTTAATCACACATAGGCAGACTTTAGCCATCCACGTCGGTGAAAGTGCTGTAAGCGAGGAGGCTGGGAGTGAAGATGATGTTTGTTATTATCAGTGCGAATTAGGTTATCTGAAGGATCCTAATAAACCTTATCCTGTCATAGGTTCTATCCGTATCTTCGTAGAACATGCGCCGCCATATTTCGCCATTCCGACGCTCAGGTTCAACGGGCGAAAGGAGGGTGTGGCAACAATCCGCTTGCGGAATTTCGCCAGAAGCGCTAAGAAAAAATATAGTGGAAAATATACTTGGTCCACTGCAAAGGAAAAAGGTGATTTTGAGACCACTTTTGATGCTGAAATAGGATTCGACGAGAGTGCAGACACTCTATATCATGCAAGGACGACGATGAAAACAGATTTCTATGATCGTGTGATACTTTATGCAGTTGGAAGGTCACCTGAGTGGTGGGAATTCTGGAATTGGAAGGCCGACGATGCTCATATATTTGTCATTGGCGATCCGCCTGATGGTTACGTAGAATCTGAGACGAAGTGGGCAATTTCACGCATTGGATTGCCGTCAGACAAGGATCTATTAGAAGCTATGGAGCAGTTCGAGAGAGAAGCACTCTCATATGGTATGCCGCTTTATTCTACACGCATCGCTTTTGAGCCTTCAGCATCAGGATGGGGGGGTTTTGCTACAATAAAAGCAACAAGCCCTGCATTTAAAGGGTCGCCAGCTCTTCTATTAGCAGCACTCACCCCTGCCGTGATAAAATTCATAATCGGGGCGGTGACCGCAATAGGACTTATGGTCGCAGCTTATTTCACAATTATAAAGCCGATATTTATTGATAGAGAGTTTCCGTATCAGAGCCCCGTTCCTGGCGACAATAGACGATTTAAGACTTACCAAGAGTTGTTGATGTATTTGGATTTAACATATGGGGAAGAGCTCGCCAAGAAGTGGATTCCTGAAAGAGATCCATTCACAGGTGAAGAGCTACCTGAAGATGCTAAAAAGTCGTTATATGCCTACGATCAGTATATGTCTGCAAAACACCCTGATGAATGGAGAGAGATCAAACGAGAATTAGGAGTTGAGGAAGAGTTCGACATCATGCCTCTCATAGGATACACTGCCGCAGCAGTCGCCATATATGTTGCAGGCGGTTTCTTACCGAAGAAGTTTGAGAAGGTTAAGGCGCTTGCAGTGATTCCAGGAATGTTAGCAGCATGGGAAGGTTACAAGCTCATCTCACAGATACTCCCTGGCGGAGAATAACTTTTTTATATAGGAAGAAAGAATGTGGTGGTGGAAATGGTGGGAAGAGACTTCTACCTCGGAGGAGCTGGAGGAGCTGTAGTGGGTGGTCTGCAAGGGTATTGCTTGAGGTCGTTCGTGGATACGAAGTATCGCATCGAAGCGTTAGGCGACTTCGGACAGCCTTCTGTGCTTGCAGGACTCGGCGGAGGCATCACAGCATTAGCGCTCGGTCTCGCAGGGCTTCAAGGAAAAGGTCCTTTGCGAGGCGAGACTGCCACTGGCGCTGCGACGTTCTACGGCGTAACTGCGCTCGCAACCGCCATATGGTCTCTGCTCTTCCCTGTGAAGAAAGGCGAGCAGACGGCTGCTGCGCCTAAGGCAGCTGCTGCGAGACCTCCTGTCAGAGTTGTTAAAAGCGAGGCGAAAGCAGCTCCAAAGACAGCTGAGAAGCCACAGGTTCGCATCAGCAGAGTAGGTGCAGAGGGTGCAGCAGAGACTGCAAAGGTGGCGAGGGAGGAGGCTCAGTTCATGTGATTTTACCCCCATCCACATCTCAGTGATGCAAAATGACGAAGAGCAGCACAGCATCCATTACAGTGAAGGCTAAGGTGAGATCACTGTCTATATGGTTCGAGGACGCTCAAGGAAATCGAATCACAGAGGTGAATTCAGGAGGAACTTTTTACATCTGCGGTGAGTATTTGGAGGACAACACGCCATTAAGCAACGAAAACATCCACATCTATCAGACTGACTCGGCTGGCAATCCGACGAATTTCATAGCGACAGTGAGGACAGACGCTAACGGCAAATATTCATGTCCGACCGCTGCACCTTCAGTGAGTTCTGACACAGACCTTTATTTCAGAGCTTACGATGACGAACAGAAACCTGCAATATAGGAGGTGTAAGAGATGGTAAAAGCGAGAGATGTTCTGATCGGAGTTGGAGTTGCAGCAGGCGCAGGAGCGTTGCTTTATTATCTGCTCACGAGAGCTGCTGCCGCAGCACCTGTGAGGGTTTTAACACTCACAGCATCCTGTGACGGAGACTGCATCTCAGGAGGCACAATAACCTTCAGCGGAAGACTCACTGAAAGAGGTGCCGGCGTGGCGGGTGAAAGAATCTATGTGCGAAACGAGACCACAGGTGAAATCGTAGGAAGCGCTACAACTGACTCCGAAGGCTATTACGAAATCACTGCTACGCTGCCCACAGTAACTGAAGACACAACATACGAGTTCAGAGCATATACTGAGGATCAGCTTCCATCATGAGCTTGTTCAGGAGGTGGGATGAAGCATGTCAACATCACATGCAAGAGCGATAACGGTCAAACCAAAGCACTATTACGGCGGTTCAAACTTCCTATATGACTGCCTCAGTGGAGGCTACGCTTTCAAAACATACGAATATCTATGGGGTTCAAAAACAGTCACATTTGAGTGTTGTGCGCTTAATTGGGCAGCAGACAAGAGTTATAACGCTCTCGCTATATACTCTGACAGAGGGGAGGAAGTATATGAAGAGTATGATGCTGATAGCGAGACAACGCATACGGTCTCATGCACTATCGGCTCAGTCACAGGGGATTCTTTCTTAATAGAGCCTTGCGCAGGCACTTATCTCAGCGCAAACACTTTCATGTGGACTTGCTACATCCTGCACACAATATACAAGAAAGAGCAAGACTTAACACATGGCTACTACCTCATACCGATCTATTTCAAGGTGCCATACACGTGGAAGCTGAACACAGCATTTACGGCAAGTGTTAAAGTGAAAGCCGCATACGGAGGAACAGGCATACCGACACAGCAAGATTACTATTTCCAGCTTGCCGAGTTATATGACGGGGGGCAAAAAGTGCTCGACTGGAGCCTTGAGTCTTTGTTTCCTGGTGATGAAAAAACAGTGAGTCTCGGAGCTACATTTGATGCTGATATGAAAAAATACTCTTTAAGTGTTTGGTATGTTGATTATGAGGCTAATGGCACAGAATACAGACACATGTGCGAAATAGTTTGGCGCATTAAAGATGTATCGCCAAATTATGGCACATACACTTTCATAGACATTAAGTGCGAGAAGCCATAGAAATGACGGCATCAGATGTTGTGACGGTAACTGTGAGAGTGACAGCTCCGAAGATAGAAATAGTTAATGTAGAGTTTACTGCTGTTTCTCCGAGCTCGTCACCTTACACTATGCGGGAAGATAGTTTAGTTATATGAGGAAATAGGGGAAATAATGAGACTGTATGATCCCTCTCGCAGAGGCGAGAGAGCTCGCAGAGCGGGAGATTCTCGCACGCACGGGATGGTCTTCGCTTCCACACGATGCTGTTCTCACGCATGCCTATCACTCCCGTCGTGGCAGATATGTTTTCCAGTGGAAGCGGAAGACGGACTTATACTCATCAGAGGTGGACAGACTTCTTGTGTGGGTTCGTGACGATGGAAGCATAGAGAAAGCCGAAATCTCATGGTTTGCTCCTTTAGAGCCAAAAATCTCAGAGAATGTTGAGCGGATTCTGCGCAGCAGAGGTTATACTGTCGCAACAGCCCCAGCTCAAGCGATAAAAGAAGCTGTCAGAAAGAGAGCTTATGAGGTCACAGGAAAAGGCATCGAGGTTTTAGAGTGGCGGAGGATTCTGCGTGAGGCGTGGGTGGTGGAGCAACCAGGTAACGAGTTCTGGGTCGGAAAACTGAGCGATGATACTTACGTGCTCTTAAATCCTGATGGTGAGATTGTCGGATGGATGGTTTTGCCTGCGAGAGCCGCTTCTGTCAGTGGTTTTTGGGGTGATGCCTGTGATGGTGAATGTCCTCCTTGTGCAGGGTGGTGCTATCTTGCAAGAAATTTCAAGTCTTATTTTGAGAAGTGGGCTGGTTCTTCTGGGGCTGTCGTCTGGGGCATGTGCCCCAAATACGACTACAAAACAGGGACGGAAGACTGCACAGACTCAGGCTATTGTGAGTCTTATATATCCTCCTCAGATTTTGAAAATGCGATAAAAGACCATAAATGCAAGTTTTATGCATGTTTCGCACATGGAGATTATCAGAGCGCTTGGCTTGGTAATGAACAAGGCACACAGATAGACATTTGTCCTGTTAGCGGATGGTGGTGCGATTTAGTTGTTGAAAGTCTTCTGACAAATAGAGGCAGGATGAGGTTTGCATTTCTCGGACACTGTGGTGCAATGGATAAGACAGGTGAAGACACTTTTGAATATGCTTTCAGAAAAGGTCAGAGTGAGAAGACAACAGTGATCGGACTGAAAAATACAACAGGCGAATCTTGGTCGGCGTTCCATCAGTGGTATCCTGCATTTCTCAAAGACTTAGATGAGAACAGAGACAAGAAAATAGGAGACGCCTATGATGATGCTTGCGACTTATATCCGGACATCATAGGACACATTGACATAACAGGTGATAGAGATCAAACTTTGAGAGAGATAATACAAGGCGATTTCTGCAAGATAACAAAGTGAGAGAGATGACGCAATCAGAGATTTGGGTAGTAAAAGTGCTGGCAAAAGGCATGGTGGAAATCGTGCAGGTGCATTTCTCATCTTACAAAGACCCAACTGATTTGAACATAGAAGTCAGGAACGAAGGCACGACTGCGAGAGAAGTCAAAATAAACATCTATGCTGATGGCTCGCTTGTTCATACAGTCACAGACACTGTAGAGGCAGAAAGCACGAAAACCATTAAAGTAGCAGTTTCGGATTTAAATTTAAGCAAAGGGGAGCATTTTGTTTACTGTGAGATAACGGACTGATTTTTCTTTTTCTTTGCCCTTATATAATAAGATGGTGAGTGCTGCAGGCGTCGCTGTGAGCACCCTCGCAGGATGTGCGATTTTCGCTTTAGGCACTCACTATCTTCAGACATACATGGAGTTCCCGCTGAAACACAAGCAGTATCCTGATGTAATCCTTGACGATGTGAAAGTAAGCATTCAGCTCGCAACACTCAACGAAGAAAACTACGTCGGAATAACTCTTGACAGCATAGTCTCGCAGCCGTTATACAAGAAATATCATCCTGAGAACATTGAATTCATTTTAATTGATTCATACAGCGATGATAAAACTGTTGAAATCGCAAAGGAGTATGTCGATAAGGTGATATATGCGCCTCGTGGCTTGTTCACAGCACGCAACATCGGTGCGAAAAGCACAGATGCCGACATTATAGTGACTGTGGATGCTGCGCAGTTTTATCCCGAAGGATGGCTGAACATGCTTCTGAGGCATTTTGAAGACCCTGAAGTCGTAGCAGTCACAGGCGCTAAGATCGTCTCGCCGCCGAGCAACATATTTCACAAAATAGGAAATCTCTGGGGTGATTTACTGCAAAAGCACATCTGGGGCGACAACGCAGCGATAAGGCGATGGGCTTGGTTCGCAGCAGGTGGATGGCGAGAGGACATAAATCAGTTCAGCTTCTCTGAGACCTTCAGAGAAGAGTTTGACTTCTGGCGGCGATTAGAGAGCGTCGGAAAGGTCGTGAAGGACTTGAATGCTGTGACTTACGACACTCGCACGAGATTCGCCTGTGGGGCGGGTTTATACGAAGATTATTGTTTAATGATTGAGCGCGGAGAGCGGTTCTGAGGTGTTAAGGTGAGGAAAAATGGTCTCCGAGCCAGTTGCACTCGCTGCGACCTCAGCAGTCATCAGCGGGGTGAACACTATAATTCTGTGGAAGGTTCGTGAGGAGGCAGGCATAAATCTGCCAGCGCTTGCGATAACAAGCGCATGCCTGTCTGCGTTCAGCACCTTTGTAATTTGGAGCGTGCATGGCATAATTAAGGAGCGTGAGAAAAGATGATGTCAAATCTTCTGTCGGTCACAGTGTTCGCACCTTTAAGCAGCGAAGTCTATTTCTCAAGCGACGAGGAAGGCTCAAACAAAATCACAGAAGCATCAGAAGGCGAACCCGTGTATTTGCGGATTATCGTTGAACCTCAAGAGACATCTTTCATAAGAGCTGTTGTTGAGAGCGATGTCGGCGGCAGCACATCAACAATAATCTTACCTGGCGAAGACATCACGCCTGAAGAGTCTGTGCATTGGACAGTTTCTTATGTTATGAGCACATACATATCAGTGGTGGTGAGAATTGAGAGAGAACGAGCGGAAGAAGGCGCTGGGTCTTATTCCTGAGCCGCCAGAGGTGGAAAAGCGGAAAATATATGTGAGGTATCTCACGCCTGAAGAGGCAGAGAGGGTTGAGGAGGTCGTAGCAGAAGAGGTAGAAAAGATAAAAAGAATAAGAGAGCTGAAGGAGAAAATGAGGGTGTGAGATGAAAGCAAGAGACATTCTGATTTGGGCAGGTGTCGGCGCAGGTGCTGGAGCGCTGCTTTATTTCCTCACAAGGAGAGGTGCGGCGATACCACCACGCAGAAGATTTACGCTGACTCTCGTGGAAGGCTGGAATTATGTCTCAATTCCGTTATCCACTTCAATGAGAGCTTCAGACCTAATAAACGCCGTTGGCGAAGCTGGTGGAAAAGCTCTGGAAATATGCAGATGGGATACTGAGAGCTTCTCATGGGTATGTTATAGTCCAGGAAAGCCCTCAATTTATGATTTCAGCATCTCTCCTTATGAGGGTTATCTAATTGCTTGCGAGAGAGGGTGCGAGCTTGAGATTGAAGGTAAAGGCGTAACAGAACACACTTACACTTTACCCGCAGCAGGTGCAGAGCCGAATGTGATTTTCATCGGTGTTCCATTCATCACAGGTCTGAGTGCCTCAGATATATACAACATGCTGGAGAGTCCTGCGTATGTATGCAAATACGAGAGCGGAACAGGAGAATATACATGTTATCCTGCTGATGAAGACTTTCCGTTGAAATGCGGTGAGGCTTATTTCGTCGGAGCGTATAACACCAGAGATATATCTTTCACGCTGAGTGGCGAACCTTGCGGAACACCTGTGGAATGATGAACGAGTTAGAGCGAACAATTTTCATAGGGCTTCCGAAGGAAATTCCTCCATCTTTTTCGTGGCGAGATCAGATGAGCAAAGTGAAGAATCAAGGCAACGTGCAATCTTGCGCCGCTTTCGCCGCAACCGCAATTGTAGAGTTTCAGAAGCGGAAAAGGGCAGAAGTAGCGCATGAGTATGACTTATCAGAGGCTTTGCTCTACGAGATTTCCACCTATGAGGAAAATCAGACCTCCTCGTCATGCAGACAGGCAGGGCGCTACTTCTCAGACATCATTAACGCCCTCAAGTCTTTCGGCATACCTCGTGAGGACTGCCATCCATATGAGAGAGTGTGCGAAGACCCGCCATCTAAATTCGGCGAGGAAAGTCCTCTGTGGTGCGGGCGCTGGAGCGAGCTATCTTCGCTCAATAAAATAAAAGATGCAGTCGCAATAGATACGCTTGACCTCAAAGCGTTAAAGAACGCAATTTACGTCGCTCCTGTTTTGGCAGGCATGATTGTGTTCAACGATTTCTTCTCTTATTCTGGCAGTGTGTATGAGCATCCGCCTTCTGAGGGTGAGAGCATCGCAGGCTTTCACGCCATAGTTCTCGTCGGCTACGATGACAACAAAAAAGCGCTGGAGCTGCGAAACTCTTGGGGCGAAGACTGGGGCGAAAGCGGTTATGCTTGGATGTCTTATGACTTAGTTACCGCAGGAGAATATACGGTCACCTACAACGGCAACACCATAGAAATACCGTTCTTCTTTGATGCCTACCACCTGCTGCCGCTGAAAAGCGAGTGGAAGACAATCAGAAGACACAATCAAACGCTTCGCTCTCGCTGACTACTGTGCTGTCTCCAAGCGCCCCTCTCTAACGAGTTCTTCAATTGCATCTAACACTCTGTCCTCATCTGCACCAACTTTCTCGATTATCTCATCAACGCTCATCGCTCTGTGCTTGTCGCTCAGCACAACCTTCATGATTTTCTCTTTAAGCTCTTCTTTGGTCGTTTCAGAGGCTTTCACGACCATTCGCTTCTTCCGCTCCCGCTGAACATTTCTGAAGAATTCTGATGCTGCGAAAAGTAACGAGGATGCTGTCAAAGAGCCTCGCATCGCCTTAGCAAAGCGAACATTCACTGGTTTTGTGGTGTCGAAAGCGGTTGCGAAGTCGTCAAGCATTCCTGCAACGACAGCGCCTGCGGAAGCGCCGATTTCCATCACTTGCGTCTCGTCACGAGCGAGATCTAAGATGTTCACACCTCTGCCTTCTTGAAGCGCTTTCAGCGTGCCTGTGTGTTTTATGCCTTCACCTTTCTCTGTCGCCTCTATTGCACCCCCACGCTCCTTCTCACGAAGACGCTCATACTCTTTCTTGTAGCGTCGGACTGTGTTTTCTGAGCATCCCACTTCTTTCGCTATCTCTTTTATGCGCTTCCCTTGCTCAAGGAGCTCAAATATCTTCCGCTGCTGCTCAAGACTTAGTGCCATATTTTTGAGTTTGCATTAAAAATATATAAGAGTGGTGTGTGCTGTGTGTGCGTGCAAGCACAGGCAAAAGATTTTTATAAGGATTAACGAATTTTGGAGGAAATGCCGCTGACAAGGGAAGGGGCAATAGCTCTTACAGGTGGAGTTGCGGGAGCGGTTACTGGTGCATTGATGGGTGTTGTCTTAGTAGGCGGTGCGGAGAAGATCGCAAAGTTGCCAGACTGGCAGAAAGCATTGGTGGTCGCAGGAATCGCTGTCGGAACTGGCATGGGAACAGCGATGCTCTCATACCTCGCGTTCGCAAAGATAACAGCGTGAGCGCTGTAAGTGTGTGCTGCGTGCAAGGGTGGTAGAAATGGTCGTAAGGTCAGTTGTGAGAAGGGGTAGGCTTAAGGAGTTAGGGGTTGGAAGAGCGACATTCAGAGCTGCAGGCGAGCCTGTGCCTGTCGGCGCTACGGTGCAGATACCGAGGGATAAGAAAATCAAGGCGAGTATAACGATTGAGAACACAGGGTCGGGAGCAGTAAGTGGAGATTTCTCTGCAGAAGTTTTCTATGCAGACTCTCTCTCAGACTCTTCAGGCGATCCGAAAACGGATGAGAACACATGGTGGTCTGAGATGGAAAACGTAGAAACAATAACAGCTTTCTCTATAACTTTAAACCCAGGGGATACATTCACACTCGAAAGCTACAATCCAGTTAATGCGAGCACATGGTCTGAGGGGACTATAATAGACGCAGGCGTAGTTCTTATGGTGTATTTCGATACTACACCTACATATCTAGACTCTCTCAAAATAGCCGATGCAGTGAAGATTATAGCGCCAGCGACGAGAGTAGAGATAACAGATGTAACCTTCTCAGAAGCCTGAGCGACAGCACGCAGGGCGGAGCGTTGCAGTGAGAACTTTTTACATTAGTGCGCATTAGGAAAAGAGATGGACGATGAGCTGGTGCTTGCGGTTGCGGAGCTGGTGGAGGCTTTAGAAGGAGAGGTAGGTGGTGGGTTAGAGACAGAGGAGGAAATAGAAGAGGCAATACGACATTTAAAAGAGGCGGCAAAAAAGTTTCATTGTCCTATTTGTAGAGCGCTGCATCTTCACTTAGCAGAGTTCTCCCTCAGATATGACTTGAAGAAGAAGCTGAAGGAGAAGGGATTATCAGAGGAGGAAGTTAAAAAGGAGTTCAAGCGCTACGAGCCCGAGATCAGAGAGAGAATCGAAAGATTGCGAGAAGAACTTAAGGTAGAGGAAGATACTTATAAAAAGGGAAAGGAGAAATTTACCGACATAGCACTCAAGTCTTTAGGAGGGATGTGAAATGGGCGAGAAAAAAGGAGAGAAAGAGATAAGCAGATGTGAAGTTGCCTTATCAGTTCTCGCCGATCTCGTCGGCTCCGAGTGCACGGCAGAGCAGTTAGGGATGTGGTTGAAAGAAGTTCTCGGCTTAGAGGACGATGACATAAACATATCAGAGACATGCAGAATGATTCTTGAAGAGAAGGGGCTGACAAAAGAAGTTTGCCAAGATTTCAGGGCTTACAGAAGGTGGGTCATGTGCAGGGCTTTCCAACTCATAGAGAAAGAGGGTTTATCATTTAGCGAGGCTTTGCGCAGAGCGTGGAGAGAGGTTAAAAGCAAGTGTTTTGAGCTTGGTGTCACCATATGAGCAATATAGACATTAAACTGGAAATAATCGACAAATTCCGCAAGGCTATGAAAGAAAGGATAGAGAGCATCTCATCCGAAGGCAAACCTATTGTGCATCAGGTGTATTTACTCTCTCATCCTGCCTGCGATGCGTGCGTTGATGTGATAAAAGAAATCAAAGACCAAATAGATAACAACGACATTATTGTTCTCGATGTCAAGACACCTTTAGGAAAGAAAGCGCTCGAGGACATAAAAGATGATAAAATACCTGAGTTCGTGATTTATGTTAATGGTCGCTTTCTGAGGGCGAGCGAGTTTCAAGAGGAGTCTTCAAGCGAGAAAGGAAAAACTTCTTGACTTCTTCATCTTTGATTTTGCCCTGAAGCGCCATCTGACAGAGATTTTTCATCGGGATAAGATGTCCTTTCGTCGGATGCCTCGCCACACCTCGCACACCACTGCACTTTCTGCTGATTTCCTGCGCTTTTTTCAGCCCCCTCATAGTGCCTTCTGGCATCTTTTCAGTGTCTCCGCTCCAAGGGTTTTTTATTAATGAGAAACCTTCCCGCTCAAATGCCTCCAAGACTTCTACGACAGTTTTCACACCATACTTCTCAATGACCCTCTTTATTTCTCCTTTCTCGGATGATTCTTTGAGCAACCTTCTCTGCTTGCGATCCTCCATCAAAATATTTATATAAGGAGGTGAAGAATAATTTTGTGAGGAGGTGAGAGAAGTATGGGTCTGACCAGAAGGCTGGCAACGGGAATGATAATCAAAGGTGCAGGAATCGAAGACTTGAAGGATTTGAACAGGTTAGAGCTGGACAACACACTCTCTCTCAGTGCAACGCCGTTCGGTGCGACCGAGGAGGACGAATCATTGTATGTCAAGAGAGCTGTGCCATGGAAGGGTTTGAAAGGAAAGCTCGAGGAGATCAAAGAAGCACTCAATAAGTATAAGGGTAAAGAAGATGTCGGCGTAGGAACAGCTCTGGAAAGAGCAATAGGAGTTAGCAGAAAGTGTGCTGGCACTAAGGGTATAGCAAGACATCCAAAGTTCGGATATGCCATCCCAGCGAAGGCGCTCTGCCAAATAATGGAGCAGAAGAAGGCTGGAAAGACGCCGAGCTCGCTGAGGAGATACATCAGAGTCACACAGTTGTAAATCACCATCTACTGAACGGAACGATCGTGTCAGGGCGTGCATTTTTCCATCTTTCCAATTTTTCCAACGGTGCATCAGGGGATACTCTCCTGTATATCGTAAATAACTTCTCAGGATATTCCATAGATAGCATGCTTGCTTTATAACCTGCTTCCGCTTTATCACGAGTTTTCAGATAAATTTTTCCTGTCTCATCTGCCACTATGTAAACAGCCTCCTTTAATGCCTCTTTTTCTACCTCTTCTATCATTTCTTCGGCGAGTTTTTCTAACAAAACACTCGCAAACATTCTTCCTGTCTTCCCTCTTTTTTGGAGTTCTTTGACAAGAGCCAGTATTCTCTCTACTTTCGGTGGTAATTTTCTGGCTTTCTCAGCTTTCACCTCTTTTTTCGCTCGCTCTTCCTCAACTTCTTTAGCAAGCTTCTCCTCTTTCTCGATTAATTCTATGAGCTTTTTCTCCTCCTCTGTAAGCTCTCTCCTTTTTTCTCCCATACTCCCCCAAATCAAAAAAGGAAAGGAAAAAATAAGAGAATTACGCAAGCAGACCGCTCTCATGTGCTTTTAAGACTGCCTCCACTTCCGCAGCATACTCTGGGTCTTTGAGCCTTATCGCTTGATTCACATGCTCCTCCTTAAGGTCGCTCCTCTGGAGTTTTGCGATCGCATAAGCAACTCTCAGGATTGAGAGCTCCAAAGAGCGATAGGAGAACTGCGTTATGTCTGACTTTGCGATGCGGATGTATGTCATTATGAGCTGTGAAATGCGCTCTTTAACTTCGTCGCTGACCTTCGGCTCGTGTTTTTGCACAAAATACAGATAGCGGTGAAGTATCTTCTCCTGTGACGTCTCTGGCGAGAAGAACGACTCAACGAGCGTCGGCACGGTTTTGATGCGTTCTTCTCTCGATGGTGTTTTAAGCTCGTGGATGAAGTCGAAGCGGTCTAAGAGTGCCTTCTGAATTTTCTTCTTCTCGTTTGCGGATGCGATGACAACGACGTTCGCTCGCAACCTCTGTCTGTGCTTTCCCTTCACGACGATGTAAGTGCCTTCTTCCATCGCCTGTAAGAGTGCGTTCTGGTCGTTATGAGAGAGGCGGTCAAGCTCATCTATGCATATAATGCCGCCGTCTGCCTCTGCAAGCACTCCTGGCGTGACTTCACCGCCACGAGCGTCCGCACTCAGTCCGACTTTTGTCGTGAATTCAGCGTTCACGAAGTGAGCGTTCAGATGTCTGTTGAACCACAGCAGAATTTCAGTCTTACCACAGCCTGGCGGTCCCACGAGAAGCATGTGCAATCTGCGACGAGTTCTGCACACCTCGTCGTAGCCAACGCTCGCAGCACAAAGCAATGCAGAGCGACGCACTTCATCGTATTGCTCGCCCACGAGGTCAGGGAAGAAATACTCTGCGAAGTAGAATGGGTCGTCTCTCGTTAGTTTCTCTAATTGCATGTCTATCTCTTGCGAGAGCTGAGAGCGCAGTAGCTCACGCTCTCTCTTCGCTTCATCGTAAATCTCCTTGATTTCCTCATTAATGCTCTCAGGCGTTTGATAGACTTCTCCCATATCTCGCATCACCTCTGCTATGTCCTCATCCGAGGCTCTGAGCTGAAAGCCCAACTCCTTCTCTACATTTGCTATGTTCTCTGGCAGTGAAAGGTTTTCGTCCACGAGCGCTTCTAAATCCACCGTGTCCGTAGCAATCCCTTTCCTTGCGAGTAATCTACTTATGGTGGATATTTGCAGTTTCTTATTCATCACAGTCATGCGAACTCCCCAAAAGGGGGAAAAATAGAAGAAGAGGTTAGCCACTCAGGCTCGCTTGCTCTCTCGTCATCACAAGAGCATCAACGAGATACAAGCGGATTATGTGCGTGCTTCCGCAGTATGGACAATATCTCGCAGCGTCGTCAGGGCAGTAGAACTCCTTTGCGCAATCCTTGCAGACATATAAGATGACTTCTTCCTCTTCCATCGCTCTCACTCCGTCTCCTTTATTGTGGCTTTAAGGCGTGCTCGCAGGTTCCACTGACCTGTGGCTTCACACTTTATTTCTCTCTTTAATTTCTCTTCCAACTCTTTCCGCCGCTTTTCGAAGAAGTCGCAAATTGTTGCGCCGACATAGTAGATGTCTTTTAGAAGCTCTGGGAGGTGTTCTTCGCAGACAGGCACACTATTCAAGAGGACATCTGCATGGTTGAGATGTTTGCGCCGTTGCGCTACCTTAACATACCACCAACAGACGACGCAGTATTTCGGTTCAAGGCACGGCTCTACTTCAAACTCCACTTTCATCACCCTACAACTCAAACTCTCTCAGAAGCCTCGCTATCTCTCGGAGGAGCTGAATTAGCACTGTCGCAACATCTTCGTTTGATTGAAGTTTTCTCGCTGCTTCTTCGAGCTTATCGGCGATTTCTTCTCTGAGAGCGTAGTTACTCTCGTCTATGTAGTCTATCTGTGATTGTAAATCGCTTATTTGCTCCTCTAAATCTTTCTTCACAGAGTCTGCCATATCTCTCGCCTCTTCCCATGCTATTGACTTAACCTCCCATCTTTCCATCGCTCCCACCCCCAAATGGAAAAAATAGGAAGGAGTAAAGAGCCTCTCACAGAGCCTCACCCTTCTTGGAGCAGGTCAAGAATTTCTCGGAGTTTCTGAGCGATTTGCTCTTCAACGCTTGGCTCTCTCGTCCCAGAAGACTTAACGCACTCGGAGCATTCTACCGGGTTAGTGAGCCAATAGCCTAAACCTATCAGAGAATCCACTTGCATGAAGACAGGTCTCTTGCACTTTGGGCATGGAATACCTGCTTCAAATCTGGCTCCGAAGGCAGTATCTCGCACTCTGAAAGTCAAGCCATCGCACTCAATAGAGCACTCGTAAGGTGTTACTGGTTGGACTTTATCAGGCTTGACGCCGAATATTCTTTCAAACTCTTTTGCTTTACGCTCTGCGAAAGATTCCGCCTCTCGCCTCTCACTCTCCTCCCGTTTCTTTTTATCCTCCTCATACGCCTTAATTGCTCTTTCCCGCAGACCCATCTCTCTCACCCCCAAACCTCTCATAAATATCCGCCAATCTCCGCAACCGCTCAGCTCGCTCTCTCACCTCTTCGTTGAAAGGAGATGTGTGAGTCTCTGCAAGCTCGGCAAGCTCTCGTAGAAGTCTCGCTCTGCGCCGTAAGTTTTTTATTTCATCGTCGCTGATAATATCGCTGACCGCATATCTCACACGCTTCGTGGCGCCTTCACGGGCGCCATTTTCTCTTGTCCTCATGAGTATCACCTCTGACTCTCCTTCTCGCTCTCGCTCAGGAACTTATCCACAGCAGCTCGCAACGCCTCTGAAAGAGTCTTATACTTTCCTTCGTCCACAAGCCTCATCAGCCCCTCATACTGCTCCGCCGTGAGGAGGAAGCTCACTGGATAGTATCCCTCTCGCACCTTTCCCCATCTCGCCCTCATATCGCATCACCACTCTTAGTTAGTTAATGAGTATATAAATATTTAGTGGTGAGGGGAAAGAGAGAAAAGGAGGGTTAGAGCTCGCTTAACACCAGCACCTTGAATCTCCGCTCCGCACCGTCATGGCTGAAAGGCTCTCGCACCACGCCGTCGGAATCTCTCACGAGCTCGTAGGTTCGTCGCAGCTCATAGAGCTTACCTTTGAAAAGCACACGCTTTTCGTTCAGCACTCTGATGCGTGGGTCGTTGAGTGGTGCGATGATGAGAGAGCCTTCGAAGAACTCCTCAATTTCATCTTCGTCTTTCAGTGGGAGTGTTGAATAGCAGTTAGGACAGCCCACACGCTCTATTCTGCTGTCTTTTGAGAGCTCTTTATCCACACAATCCCATATGAGAGTATGAGAGTCGTCATCTGGATATACTTCATACATCGCCCACCATCTCTCGTAGCACTCTACTTCTACATACTCCAACTCTTCCCTGCAGAAAGGACATCTTGGCATCGCACTCACCCCCAAGCGAAAGGAAAAAATGAGGAGTGTGGGTTAGGTGTTGGACTGTTGAGTTAGTCATCATTCGTAGGCTTTTGCAGGTCTGGCATGATTTGGATGTAGTCCTCTATTGAGGCGATGAATTGCTCAACTTTTACACTCTCTGAAGAGAGGAGGGCATTTTTGAACGAAATTTCACGGGTGATGCAAGGTGCATAAACTGCACAGATGCCATCTGGCGAAATCCACAGTGGTGAGAATTTGGTCTTTATGAGATACTTGCAATTGGCTGTCCACCACTCCCGCTCTTTGAATAAGAATACTTGGTATCTTACAACTCCGCTTACATTTTTCAGAAACTCTCTGATTGCTTGTTCTTTAGCCTTCTCGCCTTTCTCCGCCTTCTCTGCTAATTCCACAAGCCATCTCAGTATGCGCTCTATCTCTTCTTTCAGCTCCTCCACCACACCCATGCACTTCACCCCCAAGCAAAAGGAAAAAATAGAAGAGAAAGAGAGTGTAAGAGCGTTTCAGTAAAGCAGCTCAGACTCCAGATGGCATCCTCCGCTCTCTGCCCACTTCTCAAAAGCCTTCTCTATTTCGCCGTTGAAGATTTCTTTGAAGTTCATGGTCTCATAGGAGAACCGCTCTATTTTGAGCATTATTTTGCCGTCTTTAGGATAGATGAGATATTTGTAATCCAAGTCGCTACCGCACTTGCAGTTTTCAGGACAGACGCCGTAGCCGAATTCCCACAATTTAAGCACGGGGTCTGTTCCGCCTTCCTTGCTATCACGCCACATCGCAAGCTTCGCATAGAAGATGAAGTTGGCGAGAAAATATCCTGCGTTCCGCATAGGGTTCATGTTGTAGAATTCCATGAGAAGCCATAAGTCGCTCACGACACATTCGGGATGTCCGTCGTGATGCCTGTATATTGTGTATTCGCATCCTTCTTCGTCTCTTACGGTTATGGTGCAACGAGTAGCCATTTTCGCTCACCTTCTCAGCGAGGGTGGAACATAATCTGGCGAGAACTCCGCAGTAACTTCTATCTCTATCTCTCCGCATTTCACCGTTAGCCCGTTAATTTTCTCTGCCACCTCATCATCAACGACATCGGGCTCTACTTCAACGCATCTCTCGTCAGTTATGACCTCATAACTCACTTCAATTTTGAAGTCTATTCCTGTCTTCTCCTTCAGAGTCTTCCTGAGTTTCTCCACGCACTCGTTAATTTCATCTATTACAGGCTCGATGTCTCCCACATTTGGATATACAGAGACGACTACCTCTTTTACCATTTCCACCACCCTCGCTCACAACCGCAGCAGCTTCTTCCCCGCCTCTGCGATTTTCAGTTTTCCTTCCTCGCTCCTTGCGATGAACTCATACTTTATAAGAAAGTCAATGGCAACTCTGAGCGTCTCTTCGGATAACTGCGTCGCTCGTCGTAGCTCTTCCTCTGTGTGTTCCTTCTCATCGCTCAATATCTCTATTATTTTGTCTAATTTCTCCAGTCCCATTTCGCTCACCCCCAAATGGAAAAAATAAGAGGTGGGATGTCTATCGCTTCAGCAGCCGAGCTGCAAACATCGTGTTGAGCGGAATTAATCGCTGTGTTTTGTTTCTGCGATAGAACCAGTAGAGCGTCCCCACCTCCACTCTTCTATATCCGTGTCTCACTATCGCTGGAAGCATAGCCATCACTTTCTCAGCGAGCTCTTTCCTTAGCTCTTTCCATGTGATGT